>Ga0208885_100007_pt1 | contig 212137 bp, 198 predicted proteins | sample LakWasMe74_LOW10_2_FD_183902 | JGI IMG/M metagenome (GOLD analysis project Ga0208885, IMG submission 183902) | Freshwater sediment methanotrophic microbial communities from Lake Washington under simulated oxygen tension - Sediment Metagenome... | ecosystem: Environmental > Aquatic > Freshwater...
TCAACCCAGAATTTGCGGTTTTGCAAATTAGGTAAAAAACGACGTTTTGTTTTGTTTTGTGCGTGAGAAACATTGTTACCCACCATTGGCTTTTTGCCTGTTACCTGACATACACGTGCCATGGTTATCTCCAAGAACTCTATTTTTGAGAAAGAGCGTGATTATAGTACACATTCTTTATTTGTTTCAAGCTAAATATGTGTTTCTTTTCAGTAAATTCACATATTATTTTTTGTTAGTGTTTTCCGGTGCTACCAAAGCCACCTTCACCACGTTCTGAAGTATCAAAATCGTCTACTACATGGAACTCAGCCTGCATGACCGGTACGATGACCAATTGTGCGATTCGCTCCAACGGATTTAACTCAAACGCTGTATTGCCGCGATTCCAGCAGGATACCATCAGTTGCCCTTGATAGTCTGAATCAATTAGCCCAACTAGGTTGCCCAGTACAATGCCATGCTTATGGCCGAGCCCAGAGCGCGGTAAAATAAGTGCGGCATAATAGGTGTTGTCGATATGAATCGCCATGCCTGTAGGAATCAGCGTAGTTTCCCCTGGATTCAAAGTGATAGGTGATTCAATACAGGCGCGTAAATCCAGGCCTGCAGAGCCTGGCGTAGCGTAGGTAGGGAACTGGCTACGTAAACGATCGTCTAGGATTTTTAGATCAATGAGTATGGACATAATGTTTGTATTTTTATAGTGGTTGGCTCAGGTTTGTATTAAACACTAAATATGGTTAATAAAAAAGCCGGCTAATTAATATGATTGCCGGCTTTGGTTGTATGGTTGTGTCTTTAGAATTTGTATTGAGCGCTTAGGCCTAATATATAGTTTCTACCCGCTGCTGGTTCAAAGTACAGGCCGTTACCATCATTGACACGCACAGCGCCGATATAATCTTTGTCTGTGATGTTTTCAATTCGCACGTACTCTTTAAGTCGCCAGCTATTAAGGTTTTGTTCGAAGCCAGCCCGTATATTGAATATTGTGTAGGAAGGTGCTTGGTCTGTATTGATGTCGTTTACATATACTTCACTACTATGCCGGCCTTCTAATGCCGAGAAGAAGCCAAGTGTTGGGTATTTCCATGCTACTTCACCGTATACTTGTGATTTATATGTGCCAGGAATACGGTTACCTGAATGCACGGTGCCTGTTGCGCCTCCAGCATTAATGACGGTAACGAATGGGTCGTCAAATTTGGCATTAAGCAAAGTATAAGATGCAAAAATACTAAAGTTGTTATCTAGACTAGCATCTACTGAAGCCTCTATCCCAGTGCGTTTTGTTTGGCCGGCGTTTTGATAGCTGGAGCGACCAGAAACGGTTTGTCGGGTGACGATTTCGTTGTCGGTGTCTATTTTAAACAGGGTGAGATTAGCTTTAATGTCGTTGGTAATAAATGCTTTTGCACCTAGTTCGATGTTGCGGCTTTCTGCGGCCTTGAGTGAGAGGTTGGGTTTACTTGCTACGCCACTAGTTACATTGTCAAAAGCAGATTCAATAAAGGTTGGTGTTTCAAAGCCTTTGCCAAAGTTAGCGTAAAAGTTTAACGCTTCCGTAGCTTTCCAAACGCTCCCAATCACAGGAGTGGTCTTTTGATATTCGGCAGAGCCACTGTTGTCACCTTGGCCAGGGCTGCCAGTGGTAGTGAAGTTGTCCTTAACTTCAAGTTTAATCTTGGTGTGCCTTACCCCAGCATGAAGATCGACGCTGGGTGTTAAGCTGAGACGGCCTTGCAGATACTGGTCGAAGTTGCTTGAAATGTTTTCTTCGTCCCTATTTCGTGTGTTTGCAGGATTGCCCGCTACTAGAATGTTCCTGTCTAATCTGTCGTCTGAAGACTTACCATAATTTATGCCTAAGGCGACGTTGTAAGGCATCTTACCCAAAGTGCCATTGTTATCCCATCGCAAATCTGCACCGTAAAAAGATCTCTCAATTTGGCTCAAGCGGGCAGTGGTGCCTGTTAAGGTCGTGGCTGTGGCAGTGGTGGTGAGTACTTGTGCATTGCGGCGCGTGCCAACATAAGGAATAAAACTAATTTTGTTATTGGAGTTGAATGCGTGTTCTATGTTGAAACCAACTTGGGTATGGTCGCGTTTGACGCTTGTATTTGCGAATAATGCTGCAGGAACAACGTTGTCTCGCGTAGCGCTGGAAAAGGCTCTTGCTCGATCTAGGCCTAATGGATCCTGTGCTTCCTGATCAAACCAGTTAACTAATGCTGTGACTTTGGTGTCTTCATCCAAATTGAATTTAAATTTGGCCGTTGCCATTTGTTTGTTGCTGGAGCTATTGGCTCGATAGCCATCAGACTCAAAGTTAGATACGTTCAGCATGTATTCGAGGCCTTCAAGTTGCCCTGATGCTTCTAATACATTACGTTTAGTGTCATAGCTACCAAACATGACGGTTGCACCCACTTCTGGTGTTTTTGGCGCATCTTTAGTCAGCATTTGGATTACGCCGCCAGAGGAGTTTCCGTATAGCGCAGAGAATGGGCCGCGCATCACTTCTACGCTTTTGACTGCAGATAAATCTACTACACCGGGCTGGCCTTGGCCATCTGGCATGGTGAGTGGAATGCCATCTACATAAACGCGTACGCCGCGCACACCAAAACTTGAGCGGGAGCCAAAGCCTCGGCTGGATATTTGTGGATCTTGTGCCGATTGTGTTCTGTTTTGTGCAGTAATGCCCGGAACGCGAATTAGGCTTTCGGAAAGCGTCATTTGCAGTTGGCCGTTTTGGATGTCTTTGCTTTCAACTACATCAATCGCTACCGGTAGGTCGAAGCTGTTTTGTTCTACGCGTGTTGCGGTAACGACTACTGGGGCTGTGACGATTTTTTCAGTTGTTTCTGCCTGCGCTTGTTGCGAGATGCTAAAGGTGCTGAGCACGGCAAGCGTGAGCGCGCTGTATTGAAATGTGGTGGTGTATGACATATGTTGCCTTAGAAGTTTTTTAAATCTGTTAGTAATTATTTGCTGCGATTTTAGTGCTTAAACCACGTCAAGGAATCAGGATTTTCATGAGTTGCCGGATGCTCTTAGCTATGTTTGATTTATATCAAACATAGCGGTGGGTTAGGGGTGATTAATCTTAGTTTTATTAAGGATGGTGTAATTTAGAGCATGGTTGCCACATGCACTAATATCGACCTGGCAACTTGAATTTTAGCCGCTGGATCAAGTGGGTGTGTGCCATCTTTATCTAGCAAGAATACTTTGTTGTTATCGCTACCCATGGCCTCGCTAGTAAGGTTAGCCACAATAAGCGGTAGTTTTTTCTTTAGCCGCTTTGCTTCTGCATATTCCAGCAGATTTTCAGTTTCAGCCGCAAAGCCTACACAGAAAGGTGGGTTGGGTAGGCTGGCCACTTCTGCGATGATATCCCTGTTGCGTAACAGCTCCAATGATAGTGACTGATCACTTTTTTTAATTTTTTGCTCTTGTGCGAGGGCGGGGCTGTAATCTGCAACGGCGGCGACGCCAATGAAAATGTCTTGGTTGGCGATGTTTTGCATCACGCTTTGGTACATTGCTGCTGCTGAGGTGGCCGGGATGTTGCGCACACCATTAGGCGGGTTTAGCGCAGTTGCGCCGCTTACCAGCGTGACATCTGCGCCCATTTCATAGGCGGCTTGTGCGATGGCGTAGCCCATTTTTCCGGAGCTTAAATTAGTGATGGCGCGCACTGGGTCTATCATTTCTAAGGTAGCGCCTGCAGTAATCAGTATTTTTTTACCTTTGAGCAGCTTGGGTTGAAAGTGCGCTTCAATTAAGGCAAGCAAATCTTCTGCTTCTAACATGCGGCCTAAGCCAACTTCACCACATGCTTGCTCGCCACTATCTGGTCCAAGGATGCTGATACCGTCTTGCATCAATTGCGTAATATTGCGCTGAGTGGCAGGGTTCTCCCACATTTGTTTATTCATGGCAGGTGCAACCAATAAATCACAGTCTCTGGCCAAGCATAAGGTAGATAGTAAATCGTCCGCACGACCCTGCACGAGTTTAGCAATGAAGTCTGCACTCGCTGGGGCGATCACAATTGCGTCAGCTGCACGGCTTAGTTCAATGTGGGGCATGCCGTTAGGGATGGATGCATCCCACATGTCGGTAAATACCGGTTTGCCAGAAAGCGCCTGCATTGTGACCGGTGTAATAAATTGGCAGGCAGCCTGCGTCATCACAACCTGTACTTCAATATCATTCTTTACCAATAGGCGCACGAGCTCGGCCGCTTTATAAGCGGCGATTCCGCCGGTGATTCCCAATACGATAGATTTTTTATTTTGCATAATGCTGGTCATTCATGTAAGTCATTCATTCTAATACGAACATTGTTTTGTATAAAATATTCTTTATGCTTCATCTAAACTAAAGAAAATGTTTTATAGTGGATGTAACAAAAATCAATAATAATCATGTGGCTAATACACAATGTGGCGTAAATTCAGAATCATTATTCTGTTGTTAATTTTAGCAACAGCACTGCAAGAACTGTGGCTGGATAAAGCGGATTTGGCTTGGAAGCATAATCTTTATGTTGCTGTTTATCCAATTAATGCGGATGGCAGCGAAGAAGTTAGTGCTTACTTGCGGACTTTGAGTCGTGAAGATTTTGAGCCAATGGCTGAGTATTTTGCAGAAGAGGCCTCGTCTTATCAATTAGGTTTGCGGCGCCCGATAGAGGTGCAGCTAGGGGCGGTGGTGGATGAGCTGCCGCCAGAGCCACCTAGAAACGGCAGCATATTAAGTACGATGCTATGGAGCTTAAAGTTCAGATGGTTTGCCTGGCAAAATAGCCCTCAATATTAAGCCTGATATACGTTTATATTTGCTGTATCACGACCCTAACACCACCTCAATGTTAGGTCACTCTACCGCGCTTAATAAAGGGCGAATCGGACGTGTCAATTTGTTTGGTAGCGCGGTATATGCCAAAAAGAACTTGGTAGTCACTGCCCATGAGTTGTTGCATACCTTGAATGCGACAGATAAATACGATTTGCATAATAACTTGCCCATTTATCCTGATGGCTATGCTGAGCCACATAAGATGCCGCTATACCCACAGAATTTTGCTGAGCTGATGGGTGGGCGTGTGCCACAAAATACTGCCGAAGCTGATATTCCTAAAAGTTTGAAGCACACACTGATTGGTGAGGAAACTGCGCGTGAAATTGGCTGGCTAAAATAGGCGCTATTGGCCATGCGCCAAATTATCAATACGTGATTGAAACTAGGATAGGTTTGGGGCTTATTAGGTGTGTGTGGTTGTAACTGAGGTGTGAAAACATTGAAAGGGGTGGGGAGTGGCAATTACTGATTGGCCTGCAAGCGAGCGCCCAAGGGAGAAGTTAATCGAGCTAGGCGCAGAGGCGTTATCTGATGCTGAATTGTTGGCAATTTTCTTGCGCGTAGGCGTGGTTGGCAAGAGCGCGGTGGATTTAGCGCGTGATTTGCTTAGCCAGTTTGGTAGCCTGAATGGTATTTTTGCGGCAAGTGAGCAGGCCTTGAGCCAAGTGCATGGTATTGGCAGCAGCAAGTATGTGCAATTGCAGGCAATTTTTGAAATGAGCCGTCGTGCATTAAATGAGCAATTGCAACAGCGCGATGTGTTTCAATCACCGCAACAGGTGCGCGATTATTTAGTGCTTAAATTAGGCGCGCTGACACGTGAGGTGTTTATGGTGCTGTTCTTGGATGCGCAAAATCGTCTGCATGCAGCAGAAGAGCTATTTAGCGGTACACTGACTCAAACTAGCGTCTATCCTAGAGAGGTTGTCAAGCGTGCGATTCATCATAATGCTGCCAGTGTTATTTTGGCGCATAATCATCCATCAGGTGCTGTACAGCAAAGCGCGGCAGACGAGTTGTTAACGCAGCAATTGAAGCAAGCCTTGGCTTTGGTAGATGTCCGCGTGCTAGATCATTTTATTGTGGCGGGCAATCAAACGCTGTCGTTCGCTGAGCGTGGTTTGTTGTAAATAAAAGCTAAAAATAGTAAATAGGAAAAGTGTATGTTGATTAATGCTGCGCACTGGTTAAATTTAGCGGTTGCTTTGGGCATAGGCTTGCTGATTGGCGCCGAGCGTGAGCGTAGTAAGGGCAGCGGTGGTGATAGCACGATTGCCGGTGTGCGTACCTTTACCATTGCATCTTTGCTTGGTGCGGTGAGCACCTCGATTAACTTCTGGTTACTCGTTGTCTCCATTATTTGTGTCACCATTTTTGTCGCAACTGCTTATTACTCAAGAAAAGATGACGACCCGGGGCTAACCACAGAAATCAGTCTTATTTTTACTGTGATTTTGGGCGGATTAGCCATGACTAGCGCTTCTATGGCTGCTAGTTTGGCCGTGGCTGCCGCGATATTGCTTGCTGCAAAACAACCGATACATGGCTTTGTGCGGGGTGTGGTGACCAAGGATGAGATGATTGATTTTTTGATTCTGGCTGCCGCCACCTTGATTGTATTGCCGCTGGTGCCCAATGAGTTGATAGGCCCTTTTGATGCGATTAACCCCCGTAACTTATGGTTGATTGTGATATTGGTCATGTTTATTGGCGCACTGGGGCATTTAGCGCTAAGGTTACTTGGCAGCCGCACTGGCCTGCCGCTGGTGGGGTTAGTCTCTGGGTTTATTTCCAGTATCGCCACGATTGGCGCGATGGGCGCACGTGTAAAAAAAACACCAGAGCTAATGGGGACGGCGGTAGCTGGTGCAACGTTATCCAGTTTATCAACAGTATTACAGCTGGTGATGTTGTTGACAGCAATTCACCCATTAACCTTGCATGAATTAAAAATACCTTTGTTGTTTGGTGGCTTGTCCATCGGGATATATGGGCTGGTGGTGACATTAAATTCATTTCATCATCACACGCCTGAGCTAGGTAAGCCTAGCAGATCATTTAGTGTCAAAACAGCGCTGACTTTAGCTTTGGTGATTGCGGTGGTGCTGGTCGCTTCGGCTGCGCTTAAGGTGTGGTTTGGTCAAGCGGGTCTGGTGGTGGCTTCTGGCGTTGCTGGCTTGGCAGATGTACACGCTTCTACTATTTCAGTTGCCTCTTTAGCCTCCACAATTAAAATCACGCCTGCTAATGCCGCAGTGGCAATTCTGGTAGCTGTTTCAACTAATGCTATTTCTAAGGCGATTACTGCTTTGGTGACAGGTGGAAGGGCATTTTTTCAGCAGGTGACCTTGGGTCTTGTGCTTCAGGTGTCTGTGATGTGGTTGGGATGGTGGTTGTTTTAATTTTTTGCGTATTACATGCCGATAAGTAAAATCGACATGGCGGTTATATGCATCGCTCGCTTGTAGCCAAAGCACTTTGATACGCAACTTATTGTTGATAAAATTCAGTTAAAACAACCAGTTCCAAAATTTCAGATAGTAGGGATGTGTCTGTGTGATTTATACTATGGGCAATTTCTATCATTTAACTCAAAACGCATAAATTACATGAACAAAAATATCAAAACCATGCTTTGGATTGCCGTTGCATCGCTGGGTGTATTTGCTGTCGCTGGCATAGCGCTGAACCGCGGCGAAAGCATTAATGCATTATGGTTAATTACTGCTGCTGTGTGTGTTTATGCGATTGCTTATCGTTTTTATGCAGCATGGATTGCCGCGAAGGTGTTGGTCATAGACGAAACCCGTGCCACGCCAGCAGAGCGGCTGGATAATGGTCGAGATTTTGTGCCTACTAATAAATGGGTGGTGTTTGGCCATCACTTTGCCGCAATTGCAGGCCCCGGGCCTTTGATCGGGCCTACATTAGCGGCGCAGTTTGGTTATTTGCCAGGCACATTATGGATTTTAATTGGTGCGGTATTGGGCGGTGCAGTGCAGGATATGGTCACGCTGTTTTTCTCTACGCGTCGCAATGGACGTAGCCTAGGGCAGATGGCGCGAGATGAAATCGGCGTGGTCGGTGGTAGCGCAGCACTTATCGGCACGTTTCTCATCATGATTATCTTAATTGCCGTGTTGGGGTTGGTGGTGGTTAATGCCATGAAGCATAGCCCTTGGGCAACCTCAACCGTGGCTGCAACAATCCCGATTGCGATGATTGTCGGGGTTTATATGCGTAATATTCGCCCCGGCCGCGTATTAGAAGCTTCTATTATTGGCGTGGTTTTATTATTGCTCTCAGTAGTGTTGGGTGGCTGGGTGGATCATCACGAAACATTGCGTTCGCTATTTGACCATGACGGTTTGCCTTTAGCTTACGGTATTATTCTGTATGGTTTTGCGGCGGCAGTTTTGCCAGTATGGCTGCTCTTGGCACCACGTGATTATCTTTCTACCTTCATGAAACTTGGCACCATTATGTTGCTGGCGATTGCCATCGTGATATTGCGTCCAGATATGCATATGCCTGCTGTGACCCAGTTTGTTGATGGTACAGGGCCGATTTTTGGCGGTAAGCTGTTCCCTTTTGTTTTTATCACCATTGCTTGCGGTGCTATTTCAGGTTTTCATGCCTTAATCGCATCTGGCACCACGCCAAAGTTGCTAGGTAATGAGCGTGATATCCGCATGATTGGCTATGGTGGCATGTTGCTAGAAAGCTTTGTCGCCATCATGGCGATGATTGCTGCAACCGTGCTGGAGCCCGGTGTGTTCTTTGCCATCAATAGCCCTGCGGGTGTGGTAGGTAAAGAAGCTGTAGATGCCATCGCTAAAATTAATAGCTGGGGCTTTGCGGTGACGGTAGAGCAAATGCAGCAGCTGGCTACTGATATGGGTGAATCCACCTTGTTCTCGCGTACTGGCGGTGCACCTAGCTTGGCGGTGGGTATGGCAAGTATTTTTGGCAGTGCTTTCGGCAAAGAGTTATTAGCCCTTTGGTACCATTTTGCCATTATGTTTGAGGCGATATTTATACTGACCACGCTGGATGCAGGCACACGGGTCGGCCGTTTTATGTTGCAAGACTTATTGGGCAACTTTAACAAAAAACTGGGTGAAACTTCATATACGCCTTCGGTAATATTAACTAGCAGTATTGTAGTGGCAGGCTGGGGTTACTTCTTGTATATAGGCGTGATAGACCCGAATGGCGGCGTTAATATTTTATGGCCGCTATTTGGCATTGCGAACCAAATGCTTGCGGCCATTGCCTTATGTGTAGCAACAGGCATTCTAGTGAAGTCTGGTAAGTTGAAATATGCGTGGGTAACAGGTTTACCACTGGTCTGGTTGGTAACCATTACCACCTCTGCTGCTTATGAGAAGATTTTCAGTGCTGATGTGCGGGTGGGTTTCTTTGCTGCGGCGAATGACATGGCTACAAAATTGGCGGCAGGGACATTACCCGCCGATAAAGTAAGCGTTGCACCGCAATTGATATTTAACCAGCATTTAGATGCCTACCTCACCATGTTTTTTGTGGTGGTGCTATGGGTGGTAATACTGGATATGGTGCGATTATGCCTGCGCTACTTGAGTGGCAAGCCGGTATTGCAGTTATCAGAAGTGCCGCACGAACCAAGTCGCCTAGTTGAAAACTGGGTGCGTGATTAGTAGTAGGAGATTGGTATGTTCAGGATGTTAAAGAAATTTTGGTGCTATGTGCGGCATGTGTCAGGCGACGATGCTTATGAGCAATACTTGAAACATCATGCCGAGTTTCATCAAGCCACAGTAGATGCACCACCGGCACTCTCGCGCAAAGAGTTCTTTAAACTATGGCAAGATAGCAAATGGAAAGGTATTAACCGATGCTGCTAAACTCGGTTAGCTCACAGCCGTTAGATGAAGCGCAAGTCTCTCGAGTAATAGAAATGGCGTGGGAAGACCGTACCCCGTTTGAAGCAATCGCCTATCAGTTCGGCCTAAAGCAGGATGGCGTGATTAAATTGATGCGCGCTCGCTTAAAGCTCAGCTCATTTAAGTTGTGGCGCGCTCGCACCCACGGGCAAACGATCAAGCACGCAAAACTAAGGCCTAGTGAAGTCACTAGGCATAAAGCAAATCACCGAGTAAACCAGTTTTAAAAGCGTTTAGGCCTATGGGCTAGGCTAAGTGGGTGCTCACTGAACTCGCCTGCGCTCCTCATGTACCTCTGCCATCACCACTCTGCGTTCTGGGCCTGCATATTCCACATACTCATCATAACTTAACTCAGTTACTTCAAAATCAGACTTTGAATGGCTGTTGTGGGTGCTGATAAACGCTGGATTTGCCTGACGCGACTTAGCCGTTTGATGGTTTCTAAAAAACACAAGTTTTAGAAGTTTCTTAATCATAGGGCTCCTTACATTAACAGATCAATAACCCGTCAGATAATAAGCCTAATGATTCGCTGAGCCAAGTTAACAATTGTTAACTGAAGGTTTGGAAGGGGGGATGGCTACCTAGCAGGTGTACCTCGAAACAGATTGTAAATACACCATACAGCTAGGACAGTTGAGTCAGGTTGTTAATCTGCGGCCAGTACTAAAAACCACGTTTTTTATTGCACAAGGCAAACATCACCACGCCAATTAAAATCATCGGCAAGCTTAGCCATTGGCCCATACTTAAGCCCATAGAGAGTAAACCTAAGTAATCATCTGGCTCACGTGTGAATTCCACAATAAATCTAAAGCTACCGTAACCGATTAAGAATAAAGCCGAAATAGTGCCTGTTGCACGTGGTTTCGCGGCATATATCCATAGGATTAAGAACAGCAGCACGCCTTCAAGTGCAAATTCATATAACTGTGATGGGTGGCGTAATGCTGTGTCCACTTTAGGGAAAATCATGCCAAATGGTGCGTTGGTGACTCTGCCCCACAATTCTGCATTGATGAAATTACCCATACGGCCAGCACCCAAACCAATTGGGACTAATGGCGCAACAAAATCCATGGTTTTTAGCCAGTTTTGCGGATATTTTCTGCCAAAAAGCCACATGGCCACAAGCACCCCTAAGAAACCACCATGAAAGCTCATGCCGCCTTGCCACACTGCAAAAATCTCTGTGGGATGGCTAGAAAAATAGCTGAATTGATAAAACAGCACATAGCCTAGTCGCCCACCAATGATCACACCTAATGCACCAAAAAATAGTGAGTCATCAAGCATTTGCATGGTCCAGCCATGCCATTTTCTATGGTTGATTTGGTATCTGCCTAAAGCTAAAAATGCCAAAAAACCAAGCAAATACATTAAGCCATACCAATGGATGCCAAAAGTACCAAGGTGAATCGCAATAGGGTCAAACTGGGGGTGAACAAACATGAGCGCTAACATCAATTGAATAGAAGTGAGATTTTACCTAAGTTTTGTGAGTTCACAATGACTTAGTTGTGCTGATGTGGTTTTATGCAGCCCACTAAGCGAATCACAATGCTCTCTTAGCGGGGCAGTTGGTGATAAAAATTACACTTGTGCAATATTCAGGCTTGCTCTGGCTTCAGCCATTGTTTGCTCAGAATCTTTTAACACATAGCCTTTTTCTAACATTCTCGTCATGTACTGTTTATTGTACAAAAAGGAAACAATCAGTTGCCATAAACCAAAAGTGAACAGCGTAAACAACATATGCAGGGCAGCAACGCCTAGCTCGCCCCTAAATAAAGGCACTAACCACCCAAAAAAGAGATATGTCCAACTATATCCAAAGTAGCCATTCCTAGTGAGGCCATTAATTGGATGTTGAATGATTACTTTTTTTGCCATACTGCTTTCCTTTTCTTATTATGTAGCTTTGAAGTTGTTGTAAAAGGTCTAACGTTTGAATTAAGGGGCTGGCTTTAGCCAGTGATCTTGCCTGTAAAAAGTGGACACCATCTAACCGTTAATTTCCATCGCAACAGGTGATTGATACCCAATACCCGAATGTAAACGTACAGGGTTATAAAAGTCCTCAATATAATGCTTAATTGCTACTTTCAAATCTTCACCCCCTTTAAATTTATTACCATGTATCCACTCACTTTTAAACGAATGGAAGAATGACTCCATATGCGCATTATCGGTACATTGTCTTGGCCGATTCATACTTGGTTTAATGCCATATTGCCTTAACAATGCTTGATACTCAAGCGCAGCATATTCAATTCCTCGGTCAGAATGAAACCACAGGCCAATCTTTGGCTTCCGCTGCTTAATAGCCATCTGTAGCGCTTCACAAGTTAAGCTTGCCTTTCGATGGTTAGCCAATGCCCAGCCAATAATGCGGCGCGAGAACATATCCATTACCACCGCTAAAAACTGCCAACCATTGCCCGTCTTGATAAAGGTTACATCACCTACCCACAATTGATTAATGCTACTAGGCTCATCCATGCTGAGTTTCTCGTTCCCATGACGCTGAAAGAATGCGTGATTGCCTGCATTTCTCCAATACAGGCGACTGGCTCGACCTGCGATGCTCATCTGGCGCATGAGTAGTGCGATTTTGTTACGTCCACAGCTTAGGCCTTGTTGCTTGAGCGCAGCATAGATGCGTGGGCTGCCATAAGCCTCATGGCTGGTTTTGTGTAGTGCTTTAATGTGTTCACATAAGCTGGTGTTGTCCAATGACCTAGCTGATGCAGGCCGCCGCTGCCATGCATAAAATCCACTTCGCGATACCTTGTATTTCTCGCACATCATTTGGATCGGGAAATCTTGGCAATTTTGGGCAATGAAACGGAAGATGTCCGTTTTACATCGGAAGTGAATTTGATGGCTTTTTTTAAAAGGTCATGCTCCAGCTTAAGCTGGGCATAGGCTTTCTCTACCTCGCGCAGGCGGAGAAGCTCAGCTTCATTCACCAGGTCAGGTTCACTTGCTGATTGATTTGCCATGATAAGCCCCTCACGCGATTGTTTCTTCCATCGTGACAGCATAAAGGGGTGGATGTCTAGTGATGCTGCAACATCTTGGACCAATATGCCAGGTTGAGAGGCTAATCGAACTGCCTCAGCTTTGAATGATTCTGCATAACGAGCGTATGCTCGTTTGATTGTTCTTGCCATGTCACATCTCCTAAAAGTTAGGTCGATGTGTCTACTTTTTTAAGGCAAGTCCACAGTCCCGCTTGAATGATGGGTTAGGCATTACGGTCACTTGAAGCATGAAAGAAAATGCCAAACTTGGCGAGTAGCAAAAATACGGTTGGCCAGAAAAGGGTATTGAGTATGTCGTGCAAACTTGCACCCCAGCGCAAATACCCAAGACTAGCAACGTCATCACGCATATCAAGCACTTCTCCTGTGATGGCTATACCAACCACCACAAGCCATGGGACATTAGAACGAAGTGGCTTCCGTAACACAGCTGCAGCCGTAAGGAATACGGCAAGGCCAACATAGATGTGAAGGGCATCCTTAGATAGTCCCGTAGCAGCAACTATGGCCAGTTTGATGGATTGAATAGCCGAAGTTTCCATAAATGCCTAACGTGTAATAGGTTTATACCTGATACGTTTAGGTTTAGCACCTTCCTCACCCAAACGTTTACGTTTATCAGCCTCATACTCCTGATAGTTACCGTTAAAGAACGTCCATTGTGATTCGCCCTCAGCCGCCAAGATGTGCGTGGCGATACGGTCTAAGAACCAGCGATCATGCGAGATCACCAGCACGCTGCCTGCAAACTCCAGCAATGCATCTTCCAGCGCACGTAATGTTTCCACATCTAAGTCGTTTGATGGTTCATCCAGCAGCAATACATTGCCGCCAGAAATCAGTGTTTTAGCTAAGTGTAGGCGCCCACGCTCACCGCCTGACAGTTGGCCAACGATTTTCTGCTGGTCACCGCCTTTAAAGTTAAAGCGGCCGATGTAAGCGCGAGATGGCGTTTCGTAACGGCCTACGGTTAAGATGTCTGAGCCACCTGAAATTTCATCAAACACGGTTTTATCATTACTTAGCACATCGCGGCTTTGGTCAACGTAAGCCAATTTAACTGTTTGACCGATGTTAACTTCACCGCTATCTGGCTGCTCCATGCCTGTAATCATCTTAAACAGGGTAGATTTACCTGCACCGTTCGGGCCGATAATCCCCACAATCGCACCGGCTGGGATACTAAAGCTCAAATTATCAATCAGCAAGCGGTCTTTAAATGCCTTGCTCACGCCGTTAAACTCAATCACTTGGTCACCTAAACGCTCACCAGCTGGGATAAAAATCTCCTGTGTTTCATTGCGTTTTTGGTACTCAGCACTCGCTAATTCTTCATAGCGTGCAATACGCGCCTTGCTCTTGGCCTGACGTGCTTTCGGGTTCTGACGTACCCACTCCAGCTCAGTATTCAGCGCTTTACGGCGTGATGACTCTTGAGACTCTTCCAACGCTAAGCGCGCTTGCTTTTGGTCCAACCAGCTAGAGTAATTACCTTTCCATGGAATACCGTGGCCACGGTCTAGCTCTAAAATCCACTCTGCCGCATTATCAAGGAAGTAGCGGTCATGGGTAACTGCCACCACCGTGCCCGGGAAGCGCACTAAAAACTGCTCTAACCACTCCACAGACTCCGCATCCAAGTGGTTGGTTGGCTCATCTAGCAGCAACATATCAGGCTTAGATAACAGTAATTTACACAAAGCAACACGGCGCTTCTCACCGCCAGATAACGGGCCAATCTTGGCATCCCAAGCAGGTAGGCGTAGGGCATCAGCCGCAATTTCTAACTGGTGCTCAACATCAGAGCCACTCGCAGCAATGATATTTTCATAGCGCGCTTGGTCTTCAGCCAGCTTATCAAAGTCTGCATCAGGCTCGGCATACGCTGCGTACACTTCCTCTAGCTTTTGCTTTGCCTCCATCACCTCGCCCATGCCACTTTCAACTTCTTCACGCACGGTTTTATTTGCGTCTAACTGCGGCTCTTGCGGTAAATAGCCAATCGAAATATTAGGCTGCCATTGCACCTCACCCTCAAACTCTTTATCCGCGCCAGCCATAATGCGTAGCACGGTAGATTTTCCCGAGCCGTTTAAACCCAGCAAACCAATCTTTGCACCAGGGAAAAAAGACAAAGAGATATCTTTAATAATTTGTTTTTTAGGGGGAACAATCTTGCTCACGCGGAGCATCGACATTACATATTGAGCCATGATGTTATCTTGCAAATTTAAAAATGAAAGCTTAACAGAAAGCCCGTATGCTTGCTCGCTATCCCTCACGCTAATCCATGATTGCCAATGAATAAGGCTAGGGGAATGTAGGTATAATGTGCCAACAATAAAAGGCACCGCTTAAATGGCTATCAAATCTACAATTTATAAAATCGATCTGCAAGTTTCTGATATGGATCGTAATTATTACCAGCAACACAATTTGACGATTGCTAAACACCCATCAGAAACTGATGAGCGCGTCATGGTACGGCTGATTGGCTTTGCGATGTATGCCAATGAATCGCTGATATTCGGCAAAGGCTTGAGCGACGATGAAGAGCCAGACTTGTGGCAAAAAGACCTCACTGGCGCTATCGAATTATGGATGGATGTTGGCTTACCAACAGAAAAAGATATTCGCAAAGCAGCAGGGCGCGCCAAGCAAGTCGTGGTTGTGCTTTATGGTGGGCGAGTGGCTGATATGTGGTGGACAGCCAACAGCAAAGCCTTACTTAAAATCAACAACCTCACTGTGATTAATTTACCAGATACGAAAGAACTAGCGAATATTGCTGAGCGTGGCTTTAATATCAGTTGCACTATTCAAGATGGTCAAATCATGGTGGGGCATGACAGCGGTACTTTAGACATTACCCCTGTAATTTTGAAAGAACCAAGCACTTACTAACTTGGTATTTTCAGTAGCGGTTTTTCTAAGTAAGAATGACCTTGTAGGCAGAGTTTGCACCAGCTGGCGCGTGTTCTAATTTTTGATAAATCGCGCCTGCAAAATCTGCACAAGCTTGTTGAAATGCGCCTGTCACCAGAATTTCACCTTGCTTAGCAACATCCTCCCCCAGCTTACAGGCTGCATTCACCTCTGCACCAAACACTTCGGTATTACCTACGCGTAAAATCTGTCCGAAGCCCAAACCCACACACAAGTGAACTCGTTCCTGCTCAAGTTTGGCTTCGTTGTAGGGAATTAAAAGCTGCTGCATCACCATGGCGCATTGCAAAGCTTTTTGTGGCTTACGAAAAATAACTAAAAAAGAGTCACCATCAGTTTTAAGTAAAAAACCTTCATGCTGCTCAATCACTGGCAACAGCAAACGCTCAGATTCATAAATCGTCTGCAAGAAATGAATGATGCCATACTCTGCTACTTGGCGAGAAAAGCCCGCCAAGTCGGTCATCATCACACACCACTCTTCGCCAAATAAATCCCAAATACGCTGATCTATTTCCGCCTTATTTACATCTGGCAACAACCTTTGTGCAATTAAATCATATAAACGATCTTCAGAATTTTGCATTACGGTTTTAGTGTTGCGACTCATCACTGTTCAACTCTTAATTATGCTAAGTGTGACTTATTCTACGGTAACTGACTTCGCCAAATTCCTAGGCTTATCCACATCAGTCCCTTTCAACAAAGCCGCATGATACGCCAACATCTGCACTGGTATCGTATGTAAAATAGGGGAGAGCACACCCACATGGCGCGGCGTACGTATCACATGTACCCCTTCTGATTCTGTAAAGTGGCTATCTGCATCAGCAAACACAAACAACTCACCGCCGCGTGCTTTCACTTCCTGCATGTTAGATTTCACTTTTTCCAGCAAAGCATCATTCGGTGCAATCACTACCACAGGCATATCGCTATCTACCAGCGCCAAGGGGCCATGTTTAAGCTCGCCCGCAGGGTAAGCCTCGGCATGGATGTAAGAAATCTCCTTAAGCTTCAATGCGCCTTCTAAAGCGATTGGGTAATGTATGCCACGCCCTAAAAATAAAGCATGCTGTTTGTTAGCAAATGATTTTGCCCACTCACGAATTTGCGGCTCTAAGTTCAACGCGTGTTGCACGCTACCGGCTAATTGGCGTAATGCGCCTAAATGCGATTGCTCAGCCTCTTTATCTAATAATCCGCGCTGTTTTGCCAGTGTTGCAGCAAGCGTAAATAAGGCTACTAATTGTGTGGTGAATGCCTTGGTAGACGCCACCCCAATTTCTGCCCCTGCTCGTGTGTAAAACACCAATTCCGAAGCACGTGGGATTGCGCTCTCTTGCACGTTGCAAATTGCTAGGGTGAGATGCTGACCTAATGCCTTGGCATGCTTTAGCGCCTCCATCGTATCTAAGGTTTCACCAGACTGCGAAATCGTCACGATTAACTGACGCGGATTAGGCACAGACTCGCGATAGCGGTACTCACTGGCAATTTCTACATTGGTAGGCAGTTTGGCAATACTTTCTAACCAGTACTTAGCAGTTAGCGCCGCATAATAACTGGTGCCGGCAGCCAAGATTAAAATGCTATCGACTTGCTCAAACACGCCTGCTGCACCTTTGCCAAATAGGGCGGGTGAAAAGTGGTTATCATCAATCAATGCCTCTATGGTGTCGGTTAAGGCACGTGGCTGCTCATGAATCTCTTTTTGCATAAAATGCGAATATGGGCCTAATTCCAAGCTAGCGAGTGACACATCACTCATATGAATTTTACGTGTAACCTCAACGCCATCGCGGCCAAAAATGGTCACGCCTTCACGGCGAATATCCGCCACATCGCCATCTTCTAAATAAATCACTTTGCGTGTAACAGAAAGCACGGCAGAAACATCTGAGGCAATAAAGTTTTCGCCTTCACCTAGGCCAATCAATAATGGGCAACCTAAGCGCGCGGTCACCATATGCTCTGGTTCTTTTTTAGAGATCACACTAATCGCAAATGCGCCAGTAAGCTCGCTTACAGCTTTTTGGGTGGCTGCAAGTAAAGGTAGGGTTTGATGGTAGTAATGAATTAAATGCGCAATTACTTCAGTATCGGTTTGTGATTCAAACACATAACCCAAGGTCTTTAAGTGCGCGCGCTGTTCATCATGGTTTTCAATAATACCGTTATGCACAACCGCCACTTCACCATTCAATTGGCTAGGTGACATATGTGGGTGTGCATTACTTTCAGTCACGCCGCCATGTGTAGCCCAGCGTGTGTGACCAATCCCAACCAAACCACTTAGTTTTGACTCATTCGCCTTTTCTGTCATGGCTGAAACACGGCCCACCGCACGCACGCGCGCAATGCCTGTATCGTTTAATACAGCAACACCAGCTGAGTCATACCCTCTATACTCTAGACGGCTTAAGCCTTCAATCAAGGTTGAAACAACATTTCTATTTGCTACTGCACCTACAATGCCACACATAGTTTTACTCTCTTAAAATTTTTATCTTGATTGGTTCACATCAGTAGCAACATATTCGCGCGTATGCGCCACGTAGCTACCTATGCTCAAATCACTAAATAAGGAATTACTTTTTAATTTTTTGCGGTCGTTTCCAACCCATGATTGTTTTCTGTTCTTTAGCACGGCAAAAGGTGAGTGCATCTGCCGGTGCATCTCTGGTAATGGTGGAACCTGCCGCAATCGTTGCGTTTTTGCCGATGGTGATAGGGGCAACCAATTGTGAATCAGAGCCGATGAACGCGCCGTCTTCAATCACAGTTCTAAATTTATTCGCACCGTCGTAATTACAAGTAATAGTACCTGCGCCAATATTCACACTCTTACCAACCGTACTATCGCCCACATAACTTAAATGGTTGATCTTACTTCCCACATCAACCTGTGCGTTTTTCAGCTCAACAAAGTTACCAACGTGCGTATCAGCGGCGAGGGTAGTACCAGGACGTAGGCGCGCAAACGGGCCAATACGGCTATTTTCACCGATGGCGGTATCATCAATATGCGTAAACGCGGCAATCTGTGTGCCTGCAGCAATCACTGCATTTTTAATCACGCAATTAGCCGCTACTTTCACACGGTCACCTAACGTCACATTGCCTTCAAACACGCAGTTCACGTCTATCTCTACATCACGGCCACAATTTAAATCGCCACGTACATCAATGCGTGCAGGGTCTTTTAAAGTGACGCCTTGCTGCAATAAAGCCTGTGCCATTCTAGTTTGATGGACGCGTTCTATTTGTGCCAAATCAGTTTTAGCATTAATACCGGTCACAGACCATTCATCAGCTGTGATTTCCGCCACCACACTGATGTTATCCTGCACCGCTAGCGCCACAATATCCGTTAAGTAATATTCGCCCTGTGCATTATTGTTGGTAACTCTTGATAACCAGCTTTTAAGATGTGCATTAGGCATCGCCATGATGCCGGTATTCACTTCAATTATGGCACGCTGCGCTACTGTGGCATCTTTGTGCTCCACAATGGCATGCACCTGACTATTTGCATCACGCACGATACGACCATACCCCGTTGGGTCATCCTTATTAAACGACAATATTGCCAGCTTATTATTAGCTTGGGCAATTAGCTTCTCGCAAGCATTTACATCAACCAGCGGCACATCGCCCAATAATATAAGGGTATCTGCATCTGCATCTAAATGCGGTAAAGCTTGCTGTACTGCATGGCCAGTGCCATGTTGTTCCGCTTGGTTCACCCAGGTTATATCTTCGCTACTAAAGGCTTCCTTTACACGCTCTCCGCCAAAGCCATAAACCACGATAATCTTATTGGGCTTCAATGCTTTCGCACAATTAATCACATGAGCCAAAATTGGCTTTGCGCCAACTACATGCAAGACTTTAGGTAAATCAGAATGCATACGGGTGCCTTTACCCGCTGCCAATATCACGATATTTAATTTGTTCATGTGTTATTTAGGTCTGTTTCTATTCGCAAAGTATAACAAAAAAGGCAACCGAGGTTGCCTTTTTGCTTTTACACCATCTTCAACGCAATTAATGCGTTTTCTTGCGTAAGCGTTCGATAGTTTGAATCTGTGCCACGGCTTCAGACAATTCTGCCTGTGCTGTTGCATAGTCAATATCTGAAGTTCTGTTTCTAAGCGCCTCTTCAGCAGCCTCTTTCGCAGCAATCGCTTTTGCCTCATCTAGGTCGTGACCACGTACAGCTGTATCAGCCAATACAGTCACCACACCAGGTTGCACTTCTAACAGGCCACCTGAGATAAAGATTAACGTTTCTTCAGCTTCATTCGTTTGCTTAATACGCAAAGCGCCAGGCTTGATGGTAGTGATCATTGGTGCATGGTTAGGGTAGATACCTACTTCACCAGCACTTGCAGGAGCAACTACAAACTCAGCTTCACCTGAGAATATACTTGCCTCTGCACTAACTACATCAATATGAACAGTATTTGCCATTATTTTTCCTTAAAGCGTTTAACTAATTAACCAAGCAAAACTTAGTTAAGTGTTTTAGCTTTCTCAACAGCCTCTTCAATACCGCCAACCATGTAGAAAGCTTGCTCTGGCAAGTGATCGTATTCACCAGCAACAATCGCTTTAAAGCCTTTGATTGTTTCTTTTAGTGGTACGTATTTACCTGGAGCGCCTGTAAACACTTCAGCAACGTGGAAAGGTTGTGACAAGAAACGTTGGATTTTACGTGCACGGCCAACAGCCAATTTATCTTCTGGTGACAACTCGTCCATACCCAAAATCGCAATAATGTCACGTAACTCTTTGTAACGTTGCAATGTTTGTTGTACTGAACGTGCTACGTTGTAGTGCTCTTCACCAACCACTAATGGGTCTAATTGACGTGATGTTGAATCCAATGGGTCTACCGCTGGGTAAATACCTAAAGAAGCAATGTCACGTGACAACACAACGGTTGAGTCCAAATGTTGGAACGTTGTTGCTGGTGATGGGTCAGTCAAGTCATCCGCTGGTACGTAAACCGCTTGGATAGAAGTAATAGAACCTGTTTTAGTTGAAGTAATACGCTCTTGTAAACGGCCCATTTCATCAGCTAGGGTAGGTTGGTAACCTACAGCTGAAGGCATACGACCTAACAATGCAGATACTTCAGTACCAGCCAATGTGTAACGGTAGATGTTGTCCACGAAGAACAATACGTCACGGCCTTCGTCACGGAATTTCTCAGCCATGGTCAAACCTGACAAAGCCACACGTAAACGGTTGCCTGGTGGCTCGTTCATTTGACCGAACACCATCGCTACTTTTGATTCTTTCATGTCGTCTAGTTTAATAACGCCAGCTTCAGCCATTTCATGGTAGAAGTCGTTACCTTCACGCGTACGCTCACCCACGCCTGCAAACACTGATAAACCTGAGTGTTGCTTAGCGATGTTGTTGATTAGTTCCAACATATTAACGGTTTTACCTACACCAGCACCACCGAACAGGCCAACTTTACCACCCTTAGCGAATGGACAAACCAAGTCAATCACCTTGATACCTGTTTCTAACAGGTCAACTGATGGAGATAATTCTTCAAAGCTTGGTGCTTTTTGGTGAATAGAACGGCGCTCGTCTGAATCGATAGGACCAGCCTCATCGATTGGGCGACCCAACACGTCCATAATACGACCTAAAGTACCTGTACCTACTGGCACTTGAATTTGTGCACCAGTTGATTTAAACGCAGTACCACGTGCAAGACCATCAGATGAGCCCATGGCAATAGTACGCACAATGCCGTCACCTAGTTGTTGTTGCACTTCCAATGTCAAACCAGCTTCCGCTTGGCTTGATGCGTCATCAATAATCAACGCTTCAAATACTTTTGGCATTTGATCACGTGGAAACTCAACGTCAACCACCGCGCCAATACATTGCACTACTTTACCAATATTTGCTGTACTCATCTTTTTTCCTCGACTCAAACGTACTGTTAGTCAGATATTACTTTAATTAAATTCTTTGCTTGCTTATGCAACCGCTGCCGCGCCACCAACGATCTCTGAGATCTCTTTGGTAATCGCCGCTTGACGTGCTTTGTTATAAACCAGTTTCAATTCACCGATTACGTTTTTCGCATTATCAGACGCTGACTTCATCGCTACCATACGTGATGATTGCTCAGATGCCATGTTTTCAGACACTGCGTTGTAAACTAATGACTCAATGTAACGAACCATCAATTGGTCAATTACAGGCTTAGCTTCAGGCTCATAGATGTAATCCCAATGACCTTTAGCAGCACCGATTTGAAGCGCACTCTTAACAAGAGCACTAGCACTCAACGCTTCAGATTTCTCTTCCGTTGGATGTGTGCCCAAACGCTCAGCAGTCAAAGGAAGCAATTGCTCAATCACTGGCTCTTGCTTCATTGTGTTGATAAAGCGTGTGTAGCAGATATGCAACTGGTCGATTTCACCAGCAGTATAAGCGTCTAGCATTACCTTAATCGTACCTATGAGTTTGTCCAAATGTGGCACATCACCTAAACCGGTAATGTGTGATTTCACATTGGCACCAACGCGGTTCATAAAGGTGTAACCTTTATTACCAATCGCGCTTACAGACAATTTCTTGCCTTCTGCTTCCCAAGTTTTCATTTGGTTAACAGTTAAACGCAATACGTTAGTGTTTAAACCACCGCACAAACCTTTGTCTGAGCTCACTACAATAATGCCAACATTCTTAACATTTTCACGCTTTAACAGGAAAGGGTGCTTATATTCAGAATGAGCTAGCGAAAGGTGAGCTGCAACATTACGAATTTTCTCAGCGTATGGACGTGATGCACGCATTCTGTCTTGCGCTTTACGCATTTTAGAAGCGGCAACCATCTCCATCGCCTTAGTGATCTTGCGTGTATTTTCTACACTCTTGATCTTGGTTCTAATTTCTTTACTACCAGCCATTTTAGTGTCCTAATAGTTAGATATTAGTAAGCAGTCGTCGCTTTAAAGTCTTGAATTGCTGCATCAAGTGCTTTTTCGTTATCGCCGCTTAAGTCTTTGCTTGTTTCAATCGCATCAGCTAATGCTTTGTATTTAGAAGCGATGAAGCCGTGCAATTTGCCTTCGAATGCTAATACTTTGTTAGTAGCAACATCATCAAAGTAACCTTTGTTAGCAGCAAACAAGGTAATTGCCATGTTTGATACGCTTAAAGGAGCGTATTGCGCTTGTTTCATCAACTCAGTAAACATACGACCGCGGTCCAATTGTTTACGTGTTGCTTCATCCAAATCAGAAGCGAACTGCGCGAACGCAGCCAATTCACGGTATTGCGCTAATGCCAAACGTACACCGCCACCCAATTTCTTAATTACTTTAGTTTGTGCAGCACCACCTACGCGAGACACTGAAATACCAGCGTTGATCGCAGGACGAATACCAGCGTTGAACAAGTCAGTTTCCAAGAAGATCTGACCATCGGTAATAGAAATAACGTTAGTTGGAACGAATGCAGAAACGTCACCAGCAGCTGTTTCAATCACTGGCAATGCAGTCAATGAACCAGTTTTGCCTTTAACGGCACCGTTAGTGAATTTTTCTACATACTCTTCATTTACACGAGCAGCACGCTCTAACAAACGTGAGTGGATGTAGAACACGTCACCTGGGTAAGCTTCACGGCCTGGTGGACGACGTAATAGCAATGAGATTTGACGGTAAGCAATCGCTTGTTTAGTCAAGTCATCATAAACGATCAATGCATCTTCACCGCGGTCACGGAAGTATTCGCCCATGGTACAACCAGCGTATGGTGCCAAGAATTGCAATGCTGCAGAATCAGAAGCTGAAGCAGCAACTACGATGGTGTATGCCATCGCGCCGTTTTCTTCAAGCTTACGTACCACGTTAGCGATAGTAGAAGCCTTTTGGCCAATCGCAACGTAGATACAGGTCATGTTTTGACCTTTTTGGTTGATGATTGCATCTACTGCAACTGCTGTTTTACCTGTTTGACGGTCACCAATGATCAACTCACGTTGGCCACGGCCTACTGGGACCATAGAGTCAACTGATTTCAAACCAGTTTGTACTGGTTGTGACACAGATTTACGTGCAATCACGCCTGGCGCAACTTTTTCAATCTTGTCTGTCAATTTTGCGTTAACTGGGCCTTTACCATCGATAGGCTGACCTAATGCGTTCACTACGCGGCCAACTAATTCTGGACCTACTGGCACTTCTAAAATGCGACCAGTACATTTACATGTGTCGCCTTCAGTAATATGTTCGTAATCACCCAATACCACAGCACCCACAGAGTCACGCTCTAGGTTAAGTGCCAAACCAAATGTATTGCCAGGGAACTCGATCATCTCGCCAGCCATCACATTTGATAGGCCGTGAATACGAACAATACCGTCAGTTACTGAAATAACAGTACCTTGAGTACGCGCTTCAGCACTGGTAGAAAAATTTTCTAATCTGCTTTTAATCAGTTCACTGATTTCTGATGTAGATAACTGCATGTAAACTCCTAATAGTTTCTTTGCCTAAAGTTAGGCTATTGCCTGCGTCTTATGCCGTAAGCGTATAGGCTAAATTTTGTAACTGACCTTTGACGGATGCGTCGATCACGGTATCGCCAACAATAATTTTGATGCCACCAATGAGTTCTGGGTCAACAGAAACACTAGCCTCAATCTTTTTACCAAATTTTGCTTCTAAGCGTTTTACTAGGTCTTTAACCTCTGCCGCACTAGGTTTAGCTGCTGCGATAATCTCAGCATCTAACGTACCTTCATCTTGTGCTTTTAACGCTTCAAATGCGCTTGAAATTTCTGGCAAAATAGATAAACGACCATACTCAACCAAAACTTTGACAAGATTTTGTCCGTTTTCATTAAGTTGATCGCCACACACCTTCAAGAAAGTTGTTTGCAAATCACTGCTCACAACTTTAGGGTCTTGAATATAGGCTTTAATTTGCGCGTCATTTGCAACGGCAGCGGCAAAACCCAACATCTCAGACCATTTGCCAAGCGCCTTTTGCTCACGACCTAATTTATAAGCCGCTACTGCATAAGGTCTTGCGATGGTTGATATTTCAGCCATGTGATTTCCTTTATCCCTTAGCCTTAAAGTTCTGCAGCTAGTTTAGACAACATTTCGCTATGTGCTTTTGCGTCGATTTCTTTACGCAAAATCTTTTCAGCGCCGGCAATTGCCAATGCTGACACTTGCGCACGTAAACCTTCTTTTGCACGGTTTACTTCTTGATCGATTTCAGATTTAGCACCAGCTAGAATACGGTCGCCTTCAACCTTAGCATTGCCTTTAGCTTCTTCAACGATTTGTGAGCCGCGTTTTTCAGCTTGCGCAATAATCTCGCTTGCCTTTTGTTTTGCTTCAGCCAATGTCACTTCTGATTTTTTAGCTGCAACTTCTAAAGCACTGCGGCCTTCTTGCGCTGCTGCCAAACCATCAGCAATTTCTTTTTGGCGCGTTTCAATCGCTTTTAAAAGCGGCGGCCAAACGAATTTCACTGTGAACCAAATCAACACAGCAAATGCGATAGCTTGTGCGATAAGTGTAAAGTTAATGTTCATTTTTGATCCATTTTGTTAATCATAAAAGCACTAGTCATTAAACTGAGGTTAATGACTAGTTAGCTTAATTTTGCTAATTACTGAGCAACTACGCTTAATAATGGGTTAGCAAATGCAAACATCATTGCAAGACCAACACCGATAATGAATGAAGCGTCAATCAAACCTAGTAACAAGAACACTTTACCTTGTAAAGCTGGGATCATTTCTGGTTGACGAGCAGCGCCTTCCAAGAAACTTGCACACATAATACCAATACCGATACAAGCACCAGCAGCGCCCAAACCAATAATTAAACCAATACCAACGCCTGTGTAGGCTTGAATCAATGCTAATGCATCCATGTTATTACCCTCTCTAAAATTAAACTTACAACCAACTACAAAAAATAAGAACTATTAAATATGAAACAAAACCTTACTAGTGACCTTCATGCGCCATGGCTAAATAAACAACCGTTAACATCATGAAAATAAACGCTTGTAACGCAACAATTAGAATGTGGAAAATAGACCAGCCAGCACCTAAAATTGCACCTGCGATAGTGCCGGTTAAGCCAGTCGCGGCCCACATACCTAGCAACAAGAAGATAACCTCACCTGCATACATATTGCCGAACAAACGCAATGAGTGTGAAAGTGGTTTTGATACGTATTCAATCAAATTAAACATGAAGTTAGCTGGCCATACCCAGATTTTGGTACCGAATGGCGCACAGAACAGCTCATGAATCCAACCGCCAAAGCCTTTAACTTTGATTGCGAAGAAAATCATTAAAATCCATACAGTTAAAGCCAAAGCAAATGTGGTATTGATGTCTGATGTAGGTACGGCACGCCATTTAGCATGCTCACCACCAAAGAATGAAACGATGCCAGCAACCCAGTCAACCGGTAAAAAGTCCATGGAGTTCATGGCGAATACCCATAAAAATACAGTTAATGCTGTTGGTGCGATAAAGCTATGACGGTTACCGTGAAAAATATTTTTAACTTGATCATCAATAAAGCCAAACACTAACTCAACAAAAGCCTGTGTTCTTGTTGGCACACCAGCAGTTGCTTTACGTGCCACCAGCCAGATTAAGCCCATCACAATCAAACCCAGCGCTACTGACATCACAAACGTATCTACGTGTAGTGTCCAGAAACCAGCGCCTTCGTTTAGTGGATGTGCATTAAAACTTAAGTGATGCTCGATATAAGCTGAAGGGGTGAGTGCGTGTTGTGCGTTATCTGCGTGTTCTGTAGCCATAATCTAATATTTTTCTAACTGACGTTTGTTTAAATTACACGTTTAACTTACTGAGGGCCGCGCCAGAAAACAATGCCGCAGCCGCCAAACCAGCAATTAGTGCAAACGGCACCAATTGTTTATAAAAACTGAATACGATAACCAAAATTACAATTATCATTAAAATCTTAACGGCTTCTGCCTTGAGCAGATTGATCAATATTGCTGATGCATCCGTTTTATTTGCACCGCGCTTGGCAACTAAACTTGCCACATATGCGCCAACGACCACACTTAAACCACCAAAGATGGCTGACACTGCTGCTGGAACACCCGAAGCAAAATACATCACCAACGCGACAGCAAGTGTAGCAACTAGCTGAATTTTAAGCATTTTACTAAAAACATCTGATGTATTTAATGCTGACAATGACTTAAATCCAGTTAATTTAAAAGCTTATATGCCGCCCGATAATGCTCGGCTTTATGTATCTATTTTTGCCGCGCCATGACCATGAAGTAGCAAAGACCGCGATTTTGAATTATTAGCGGTTTTTAGTCAATAGCTAAGTTGTAAGTAAATGAAACACTTAGCGTGCAATTCTGCTAATAATATCGTCCAGCTGATCTAAATTTGTGTAGTTAATTTTTAATACACCAGCACCATTTGCACTTGCCTTAATGCTCACGCTTGCACCAAGCTTATCACTTAAGGTTTCCTGCAGCCGGATTACATCCTGATCCTCTTTCACTGCTGGCGTTGGTTTTGCAGCAGTTTGTGCGGGTTGCTCGCCAATCTTCTTGACCAGCGCCTCTGCTTCGCGCACAGACAAACGCTGATGCACAATCTGCTCAGCTAACATCACTTGCTGCGCACCCTCCAGCCCAACCAGCGCACGAGCATGCCCCATATCCAACTTACCGTGCAACAGCATTTCTTGCACAGCATCGGTTAAGGTGAGTAAGCGCAACAGATTGGACACCGCTACGCGCGAGCGTCCAACTGCATCTGCGGCTTTTTCATGCGTCATGGCAAACTCGTCGATTAAGCGCTTGATACCTTGCGCTTCTTCTAATGGGTTCAGATTTTCGCGCTGGATATTTTCGATCAACGCCATCGCCAATGCTGATTCGTCTGCTATTTCACGCACCAGCACCGGCACCTCAACCAAGCCGGCACGCTGACTCGCACGCCAGCGGCGTTCACCAGCAATAATCTCATACTGCTCGTCCGCCAATTGGCGCACAAGAATCGGCTGCATAATGCCTTGCGCTTTAATTGAATCAGCCAATGTCTTAAGGGCGGCTTCATCCATATAACTTCTTGGCTGATATTTACCAGGACGCAACTGCTCAACTTTAAGCATCATGAGCGAATCTGCCTCACCAACACTCCCCATATCCCCAGCGAGTAGGGCATCAAGGCCACGCCCTAAACCTTTTAACTTAACCATATCTGCTTCTCTTTTAACTTATATTTTTTTGGATAAACTCTAAAACTGGCTTCAGACTCTATCTCTATTGGTAATTTCTTGTGCCAACTCCATGTATGCCACTGCACCTTTAGAGCTTTTATCGTAACTCAACACCGGCACTCCGTAGCTTGGCGCCTCTGCTAAACGAATATTGCGCGGGATCACCGTCTTGTAGACCTTATCGCCAAAGTGACTAATTAATTGTGCAGAAACCTGCTGGGCTAACATATTTCGGTTATCAAACAGCGTGCGCAACAAACCCTCTATCTCTAAGGTTGGATTTAAATGTGCACGCACTTTTTTAATGGTATTCACCAAATCAGACAAACCCTCCAGCGCATAGTATTCACACTGCATCGGAATCATCACAGCATTAGCAGCGGTGAGCGCATTTACTGTGACTAAATTGAGGGCAGGGGGGCAATCCAGCAATACGATGTCGTAGCTGTCGCCCAATTTTGTAATGGCCGCTTTCAGGCGATTCTCACGCGCCAACTCATTGACCAACTCTACTTCCGCACCAGCCAACTCTCGATTGGATGGTGCAATATCAAAACCGCCTTTTTCACTGTGCACCACGACTTCTTTTAATGCTTTCTCACCAATCAGCACGTGGTAGATACTTAATTTAAGATGCGCTTTATCTATGCCACTGCCAGTGCTTGCATTGCCTTGCGGATCCAAATCTATCAACAATACACGCTTACCCAAGCTAGCCAGACTTGCCGCCAAATTGACGCAAGTTGTAGTTTTACCTACACCACCTTTTTGATTTGTGATTGCCAATATTTTCATTATATTTTTCTTTGCATTTTTAATGATTACGCTCATGCCCGATTGGGCACTCAAAACTGCTCAGTTAACTAACTATGTATCTTGCTTTAACACTACCAAATGTCGCTCAGCATCCAAGCCAGCCACTTTCAGCGTACGAATTTCTGTAGGCTTAATGCTGCTCTTTTTAAACTCATGCTCAGGCACTACACCTTTCATCGCCAGCCATGAACCACCATCCACCAGCAAATGTTTGGTAAGTTTGATAAACAGGGCGATTTCTGAAAATGCACGCGAGATGATGACATCAAACTTTTCCGGCATCTCTTTGCTTGGCACAGCTTGCTCTTCAATACGTCCGTGAATGACGGTAAAGTTTGTCAGACCTAGCTCAGCTTTTACTTGGCGCATGAAGCTCACTTTTTTTTGCACCGCATCTATCGCAGTCACCTGTAGCGCTGGTAAGCAAATCGCCAGCGGGATACTTGGTAAGCCAGCACCTGCACCAACATCAAGTAAGTGTTTACTTTCAATGTGCGTCAACACAGACAAACTATCCAATATATGTAACGTTACCATTTCCATAGGTTCGCGCACCGCGGTCAGGTTGTGCACCTGATTCCATTTATAGATTAACGCAACGTAATCAAGTAGTTTTTTCTTTTGCTCGGGGAGTAGGGTGATTCCCATCTCATCTAAGCCGCTCTCCAGCTTCGCCTGCAGCTGCGCACGATCGTCCTGCTTGAGATTTTTTGGCATAGCGGCCGTCATGCTACATTTCCCATATCTGTATTTGTGTTATCCAAACTCTTTACGCGTGATTTACGTTTTAAGTAAACCAGCAAAAGTGAAATCGCCGCCGGCGTAATACCAGAAATACGGCTAGCCTGACCTATCGTCTCAGGCTTATGTGCATTTAATTTTTGCTGTGCTTCTATCGGCAAACCATGAATCTCCCGATAATCTAAATCCTTGGGCAATAGGGTATTTTCTTGGCCACGACTACGCGCTACTTCTTCTACTTGGCGGTCAATATAACCCTGATACTTAGCGGCAATTTCTACTTGCTCACGTACAGCAGGCTCTACTTCCCCTAAACCTAAACCATCCAAGCTAAGCACAGCATCGTAACTCACCTCTGGGCGACGCAATAACTCAAACAAACTATACTCATGCTCCAGCGGCTTACCAAACACGGTTTGCATCACTTCAGCACTCAAGTTGGCAGGCTGCACAAAGGTTTTTTTCAGACGTTCCTGCTCACGCTCAATTGCCTCTTTTTTGCGGCTAAATGCTTCCCAGCGCACATCATCCACCAAGCCAAGTTTTCTACCGATTTCAGTTAAACGCATATCTGCATTATCTTCGCGCAGCTGCAAACGATACTCTGCACGGCTGGTAAACATACGGTACGGCTCACTCACACCACGCGTGATTAAATCATCCACCAGCACACCTAAGTATGCCTCATCACGTGCTGGACACCACGCCTCTTTACCTTGTGCATACAATGCCGCATTAGCACCAGCCAGTAAACCTTGCGCTGCCGCTTCTTCGTAACCAGTTGTACCGTTAATTTGGCCCGCAAAAAACAAACCCTGCACCGCTTTTGTTTCTAAACTTGATTTCAAGCCGCGCGGGTCGTAATAGTCATATTCAATCGCATAACCTGGGCGCAGAATATGCGCATTCTCCAAACCGCGTACCGAACGCACCAAAGCTAGTTGGATATCAAAAGGCAAACTGGTTGAAATACCATTCGGATAAATTTCATTAGTAGCCAAACCCTCTGGCTCTAGGAAAATCTGATGCGACTCTTTATCAGCAAAGCGGTGGATTTTATCTTCAACACTAGGGCAGTAGCGTGGACCCACGCCTTCAATCACGCCTGTATACATGGGTGAGCGATCTAAGCCACTGCGTATAATGTCATGTGTACGTTCGTTGGTATGTGTAATCCAGCACGGCAATTGCGCCGGATGTTGTGACGCATTACCCATAAACGAAAACACAGGCACTGGATCATCACCAGGCTGTATCGTCATTACAGAATAATCAATCGTGCGACCATCAATACGCGGCGGCGTGCCAGTTTTCAAACGCCCAGCTGGCAAACCGATTTCACGTAAACGTGCAGCCAAAGAAATGGAAGGGGGGTCGCCAGCACGGCCGGCTTGATAGTTTTGCAAGCCCACATGCACTAGACCACCCAAAAACGTACCCGCAGTTAGCACTACAGATTTTGCTGCAAAACGTAGACCAATCTGCGTCACTACACCAGCAGCACGCTCACCCTCTAAAATAATGTCATCTACCGCCTGCTGAAATAACCAAAGGTTTTCTTGATTTTCTAGCCGATGCCGAATTGCTGCTTTATAGAGTACACGGTCTGCTTGCGCCCGCGTTGCACGTACAGCAGGGCCCTTACTTGAGTTTAATATACGAAACTGAATACCACCTTCATCTGTAGCGGCCGCCATCGCACCGCCCAATGCATCAATCTCTTTAACTAAATGCCCCTTACCAATGCCACCTATACTCGGATTGCAAGACATTTGGCCCAAGGTTTCAATATTATGTGTGAGCAATAAGGTTTTTTGACCCATTCTTGCACTCGCAAGTGCCGCCTCAGTGCCAGCATGACCACCGCCAACCACAATCACATCAAAAATATCAGGAAAATTCATATTTTAATCACAAAAAAACGTTATTACTCAAGAGGTAGCAGTTTAACTTAAACTCAAGTCTAGGTCATGCATAACGCTACTTATAATCAATGTTTCACGTGAAACAATCAAAAAATAGCGCGCAGTCATATTTTCTTCACAAAATAGCAATAAAATTCATGTTAATCGATATCATGCAAGCTATAATTGGTTTAGAATTGAGTCATATTATAACAATCACAATCAATATACTTTTTTAACAAGATTTGGTTTTATTGGTTTATTACTAAGGAGTCGCACGTGAAACACACCCATATCATTTTGGCCGCGTTACTAGGTTTTGCTTCACTTACAGCCCATGCTGCGCAAGCAAATGTTACCAACGCCGAAGCGTTAACAAAAAAATACATCGGCATCGCACAAACGGTTAATCCAGAATTCGTATCTTCTGTAACAGAAGGTAAGATGTTCTTTAACCGCAAGATTAAAATGCCTAACGGCAAAGAAATGGCCTGTGCTTCATGCCATACAACCAACCCAGCCAACCCAGGTAAACACGCATTAACTGGCAAATCAATTGAGCCACTTTCACCTGCAGTTAACAACAAACGCTTTAAAGACTTAGATAAAGTTGAAGAGAAGTTCACTGAACATTGCAACGAAATTATCGGTGCAGATTGTACAGCAGCTGAAAAAGCTAACTACATCATTTATCTATTAACCGAAAGAACACCTTCAGCTAAAAAATAATTAGCGATTGTTAGTTAAAAAGCAGAACATCTAACGAGGTTCTGCTTTTTTTATGCCCATTTCCAGCCAACACCTTCAACTGTGCCCAAAGCATCTCTATATGACGATTTGATGCAATGCAATTACTAGCTTTGCCAGCAATACTCATCACCAATTCCACTATTTAACCAGATCAAACAAGGCTGGGCAGCCTGCCAAATCAGAACGCAAGCCTTACCCAACTGAAATCACATACAGAACTACAACCATGCCACCTAGAAGCAACAGCGTTAATCTCAGTTTAATTCATACCAAATATTTACTTTCCAACAATATATAAACACAAGCTCATCCAAATACTATTTGCGCAACTCAAGTACATTAATATGTTTCACGTGAAACAATCCTCTGCTTTTGCTAGCAACGCTTACAGACATTACTTATTGGTATTGACTTGTACACTCATGCGCGCCTATAGTACATATAGCAATTGGTGTAGAAACGAACATTAGACCGACAAATAATACTAAGGAGAATTTTATGGCTGGGAAATTTGAATTAAAAACGGCAAAAAGTGGTCAATTTCACTTTAATTTATTAGCAGGTAATGGCCAGATTATCTTGCAGTCTGAAATGTATGAGACTAAAGCCAGCGCATTAAATGGTATCGCCTCTATTCAAAAAAATGCAGCTGATGATGCACGCTATGAGCGCCTAGTATCAAAAACTGAGAAGCCATACTTTGTACTTAAAGCAGCTAATCATCAAATTATTGGCCAAAGCCAATTATATGAAAGCGAAGCTTCACGTGACAACGGCATTGAATCTGTGAAGAAAAATGGCCCAGAAGCAACCATTACAGACCTAACAGCTTAAGGATTACAAAAAAATAGCGCCTATATTGGGCGCTATTTTTTATTAAACAACCGCAATCTCAAGCCCCAGTAAGCGCGTAAATAACAATCCAACGCTAAGTTTAGTAGAAGTCTGACTTATTTTCCGATACAGAATTTAGAGAAAATTTCACCCAATAAATCATCAGGTGTAAACTCTCCAGTAATAGTGCTTAACGCTTCTTGTGCCAGACGTAACTCTTCAGCCACCAACTCCGCTGAGTTAATTTGACTCGCCGCCAAATCCAAATGCTCAGCAACTTGTGTCAATGCAGATAAATGCCTAGCACGTGCCATAAAAACACCCTCAGCATTATTCTGGTAGCCTGCTAATTTCAGCAAATGACTTTTTAGCAGATCAACCCCAACACCTGTTTTTGCAGAAATATAAATATGCGTAGCAAGCTCTTTTTGTTCAATCAAAGCCGGTTCTTGCGTCACATCAATTTTATTGTGCACCCAAATTTTGGGAATTTCTTGCGGCAACCTAGCTAAAATCGATTTTTCTGTTTCAGTAATACCATGAGCTGCATCTACCAACAATAATGCGATATTAGCTGTTTCTGTAGCTCGCCAAGTTCGCGCAATGCCAAATTTTTCTACTTCATCGTCTGTTTCACGCAGACCTGCAGTATCAATCACATGTAAAGGCACACCATTAATTTGTATTGCATTCTTAATGGTATCGCGTGTTGTCCCTGCAATAGATGTCACGATGGCAACTTCTTCACCAGCTAACTGATTCATCAAGCTGGATTTACCCACATTAGGCTGACCAACTAAAACAACATTGATACCTTCACGTAACAAACTACCTTGTTTAGCTTTTGCAAACACGGAACGTAGTTCGGCAATAATCGTGTCCAATTTTTCAGCGACCCGTCCTTGCGTGATGAAGTCAATTTCCTCTTCAGGAAAATCCAAGCACGCTTCTACATACATGCGTAAATCAATTAACTTGGAAAGTAGGGTATTAATCCGCTGTGAAAACTCGCCAGACAATGAACGTACTGCACTTTTTGCAGCTTCAATCGTGGCAGCATTAATAACATCAGCAACTGCCTCTGCCTGCGCTAAATCCATCTTATCATTAAGGTAAGCGCGTCGAGTAAACTCACCCGGCTCTGCCTGACGCGCACCTAGTGCAATACACCTAGCTAGCAATATTTGCATTAGCGCGGTACCGCCATGGCCTTGCAACTCAAGCACATCTTCGCCGGTATAGGAGTGTGGATTAGGGTAAAAAATGGCAATGCCACGATCGATTAAATCGCCATCGGCCTGCAGGAAGTCGAGATAAGCAGCGTGGCGTGGCTTGGGGCAATGTCCAAGTACACTAACTGCAATGCTCTGAGATAACGGGCCTGAGACCCTTACCACGCCAATACCGCCAGCACCACTAGCAGTGGCGATGGCAGCAATGGTGTCGGACGAATTAGTGATGTTCACCTGATTTTTTTACGTGGCTTTGCTTTTTGGCAACAGATTCTGCGTGAATCATTTTATTAACATACCATTGCTGTGCAATAGAAAGTACGTTATTCACCAACCAATACAACACCAAGCCTGCTGGGAAGAAGAAGAAGAAAACACTAAATACTACAGGCATCCAAGTCATCACTTTAGCCTGCATAGGGTCTGTCGGTTTAGGGTTTAATTTAGTTTGCACGATCATGGTAGCGCCCATGAGTATCGGCAGAATGTAGAACGGATCAATTGCTGACAAGTCCTGAATCCAGCCAAAGAACGGCGCATGACGCAACTCGATAGAGCCTAACAACACCCAATAAAGTGCAATAAATACAGGCACTTGAATCAAAATAGGGAAGCAGCCACCCATCGGGTTGATCTTCTCTTTTTTGTAGAGATCCATCATTGCCATCTGCATTTTTTGGCGGTCATCACCAAATTTCTCTTTCATTGATTGTAAACGAGGCGCCAACTCACGCATTTGCGCCATGCTACGATAACCAGAAGCAGAAAGTTTAAAGAATGCTGCTTTAATCAAAATGGTAAGCAATATAATCGCCACACCCCAGTTTTGCACCAAAGAATGAATTTTTGATAGTAACCAGAACAATGGCGAGGCAATCACTGTTAGCCAGCCATAGTCAACGCTATATTCCAAACCTGGTGCAGCAGCAATTAAATCAGCCTTGGTTTGTGGGCCAGAGTAGAGGCGGGCAGGCACGGCAAGGCTAGCACCTGGTTGAATAATGCTTAATGTACTTTTGGTACCAATTCTAAAAATATTGCTGCTTAGTTTTTCAGTATAAAACTTACGAGCTAAACCATCTTTAGGAATCCAAGCACTTACAAAATAATGTTGCAATATACCAACCCAACCATCGTTTGAGCTGATATTTAATGGCTCTTTTGCCATGTCTTTAAATGCAAGTTTTTTGAATTTACTTGCTTCTGTATAGTAAGTGCCGCCTGTAAACGTTGGCATTAATGCTGAGCCTTGGTTAGACTCACTGTCATGCACGATTTGATAATAAACAACTGGGGTAATAGCAGCGCTAGTATCGTTTTTGATTTCGTAATTCACGTCAATTTCGTAGCGATTACGATGGAAGGTGTATACCTTATTAACAGTCACACCATTGCTTACGGCACTTAAGCGCACTTCAAGCTTATCTTGACCTTCTTGCATTTGGTAGCTTGGCGCCGTGCTGGTGAAAAGCGTGTTGTGAGTAGGTAAATCCTGACCAATCAAGCCTGTTTGCGCAACATAAAGCATAGGTTTTGCTGCGTCATCCAACAATAAGTAATTAGATTGGCTGTTATTGGCGCGATGCTTACGTAGCTCTAATTTACGTAAATCGCCACCCATGGTATTGATGTTGATTTTATATAAATCAGTAGTGACTGCGATATTTTGGCCAGACTTCAATGCATAAGCAGTATCAACAGGGGTATCGATGGCGCCTGCAGCAGCGCCGACATCTGTATTGGGAACTGAGCTTACAGTAGCAACTGGCGCTACCGCTGCAGGCGCATGTTTAGTTTGCCATGCATCCCATAACATCAAAATAGACATTGAAAAAATTACGAATAATACTAAACGTCTTGTATCCATATTGTTTTATAAGCAATCTATATAAAATATTAGTAATGCAACTGAAAAGAGAGTTTAAGGTACTGGATCATGCCCACCCTCACACCAGGGGTGACAGCGGCATAACCGATGAACCATGTAGTAACTACCGCGCACAGCGCCATGCTTATGAATCGCCTCTACTGCATATTGTGAGCAAGTAGGGTAAAAGCGGCATTGTTGCCCAAAAAAAGGACTCAAAACTAATTGATATCCTTTAATTAACCAAATCAATAAACGCGACATTTCCGTTATCACAAAAAAATCATGCGCACAGCGTAGTAAGTATCTTGCATTATAAAGGCTGATTACCTTTTAATGGTGAAGCATTGCTGTTGTTTTGCTGAGTATTTAATGAGGTGCGCAGGTTAATTTTTTTGAGCAAAGAATCAAACTCTTGCACTACAGATAAAAAATCTTTTTTATTAAACTTTTTCTGCACGCGCACCACTAGATCTACGGGGTTAATGCTATGTTGATGTAGCCGAAAAAACTCCCGCAACACACGCCGCATGTAGTTTCTATGTACTGACGATTTCGCTGTTTTCTTACCAACAACCAAACCTAAGCGAGCATGGCCCAATGTATTAGGTTGATAATGAACAGCTAGGAATTGTGCAAAAATACGTTTGCGGAAATTAAAAACGGATGAAAATTCATCCGTTTTAATAAGCTTAGCTTTTTTCGTAAACCTAAGCGTGCGCACTATATTAAGTTTCTACTGTAATTAAACTGACACATACAGCGAAAGTAACGCCAATGGCGCTACTAACTTATAGACCTAAGCGTGAACGACCTTTAGCGCGACGAGCAGCGATAACAGCGCGACCACCTTTAGTTTTCATGCGAACTAAAAAGCCATGTGTACGTGCGCGACGTGTTTTAGAAGGTTGATATGTACGTTTCATGTGTATCTCCGACGAGCAAAATGCTACAAAGGGCGCTATTAGACCCGATAACACAGTGTTTTGTCAACGTTTATTTGGTTTTATTAATCAAGCTAACTTTTTAATTATTATCAGTTTTAATTTATAAAAATTTTATTCGCTAATTTTGAAAATGGCTGTGGATAAGTTGTGATAAACCAGCTAAAATGCAGTGGATAGATTAGCGTTTACTTGTACGCTATTTTACCAAAAAATAAAATAAAAACAATAAGTTACTAACTCTACAATCGTTGTTATTTCAATACGTTAGTTAAAAATAACTGTACAAACTAAGGTATATCACTACAGATGGAAAATTTTTGGCCTGCTTGTCTTTCTAAATTTCAGAAAGAACTTTCAGCACAACAATTCAATACTTGGATCAAACCGCTGCAAACTGAAGTTGACGGTGATGCTGTACGCATCTTAGCGCCTAATCGCTTTGTAATGCAGTGGGTTAAAGATCGATTTTTGAAAAAAATTGAACAATTTGCGCAAGAGCATAAGCCTAATATCCAAATTGAATTAGTGCTAGGCGATACTACAGCCAAAGCAACTCCAGAAATACCAGTTAAAAAAGTTGCTGCTGAAAACAAACTAGCAATCAATGACATAAAATCTGAGAGCATTAAACACAATTTAAGCGAAGTATTGGCTAAAACCAAAAAAGCAGCTGTAGTCGCTAATAAAAATATAGACACTTCAAATTTAAACCCTACGTTTAATTTCAATAACTACGTAACTGGCCGTGCTAACCAGTTAGCGCGCGCAGCTGCGATACAAGTGGCTGAAAATCCTGGCAGCGCCTATAACCCTTTATTTATCTACGGTGGTGTAGGTTTAGGTAAAACCCACTTATTACAAGCTATAGGCAACGAACTAAGGTTACATAACCCCGATGCAAAGATTCGCTATTTGCATGCAGAGCGCTATGTGTCGGATGTGGTTAAAGCGTATGAACATAAAGCCTTTGATGAATTTAAACGCCAGTACCATTCATTGGATTTGTTACTGATTGATGATATTCAGTTTTTTGCTAAAAAAACGCGTACACAAGAAGAGTTCTTCTATGCGTTTAACTCATTAATTGAAGCAAAAAAACAAATTGTCATCACTTGTGACACTTACCCTAAAGAAATTGCCGACGTAGATGAGCGCTTAAGAACCCGCTTTAGTTGGGGTCTAACTGTTGCCGTTGAGCCGCCAGAACTAGAAATGCGCGTAGCGATTCTGCTTAAAAAAGCAGAGGCAGTAAATCTTAATCTGCCTGAAGATGTTGCATTTTTTATCGCTAAACAGATTAGATCTAGCGTACGTGAGCTGGAAGGGGCCTTAAACCGCATTATTGCCATGTCTAAGTTCACAGGTCATGCCATTGATGTACATCTCGCTAAAGACGCATTACGTGACTTAATCGCGGTACGTGGCCGTCAAGTCACTATGGAAAACATACAGAAAACTGTTGCTGATTATTACAAAATTAAAGTAGCAGAGATGTATAGCAAAAAAAGAACACGTAATTTTGCACGCCCTAGACAAATTGCCATGGCGTTATCACGTGAATTAACCAATCATAGCTTTCCTGAAATTGGTGAGGCATTTGGTGGCAGGCATCATACAACTGTAATGCATGCATGTGATGAGATTGATTTATTAAGACAAAATGACGCAACGATTGCTAGAGATATAGGGTTTTTAATACAGGTAATTAGGGATTAAACAGTAAAAATTTGCGTAATTTTCTACAATGGGGTTAAGGATAAGTTGTGGATAAAATAAGCATAAGGTTGTGATTAAGAAATTTTGGAAATTTAATCAACAATTGACCCACAGTAGATTATGTTTTTACCAAGATAAAAAAACTTGTTGCAAACTATTGAAAATATTAAACAAAAAGTAGTTATGCACAAAAAAATGCAACATTATTATTGTTATTATTTTATATATATATTATTTAGGTTATAGAAATGAATATACAAATCAACCGTGAAACGTTATTAAAACCGTTAACTTCAGTTACAAGTATTGTTGAAAAGAGACATACCCTACCTATTTTGTCTAACTTATTACTTGAAGCTAAACAAAACAAAATTCATCTAACGGCAACTGATTTAGAAATGCAAATTTCGCTATCTGTAGACAGTGCTACCAGTAATGATTTTTCAACGACGATATCGGCGAAAAAATTATTAGATATTTGCAGATCACTACCTGATAACTCTGATATTAATATGGCGACTAATGACAGCCGTATTACGGTTAAAGCGGGTAAGAGCCGTTTTAATTTACAAACATTGCCTGCGGCTGATTATCCAGTCATGACTAAAACTCAGTCTCAAGGTACTGTGATTACTATTCCGCAAAGACAATTAAAAGAATTATTGAAGCAAGTTGAGTTTGCGATGGCACAACAAGACATTCGTTATTATTTGAATGGCTTATTGGTAGAGGTGGTTGCTAATCGTTTAAATATAGTGGGTACCGATGGTCATCGTTTAAGTTTTACTTCGACTGAATTAAAAGAAAACTATGAAAAACAAGATGTTATCTTGCCTCGTAAAACAGTAATTGAGTTAATTAAGCTATTGGATGATAGTGAAGAGGACGTTAGTGTAGAAATTGCTAACAACCAAGTTAACTTTAGTTTTGGTAATATTAGGCTGATTTCTAAAGTGATTGATGGTAAGTTTCCTGATTACAACCGTGTAATTCCAACTGGGCATCAAAATACATTTACCACAGAGCGTTTGGGTGTATTGTTAGCAATGCAACGCGCTTCTATTTTATCGAATGAAAAATATCGTGGTATTCGCATGGTGTTAAGTAATAATAATTTAAAATTAATTAGTACTAATAGCGACCAGGAAGAAGCTGAGGAAGAATTAGAAATCGCTTATGGCAGTGATACGCTGGATATTGGTTTCAACGTCACCTATCTAATTGATGTGCTTAACAATACCAATAGCGAGCAAGTAACTTTCTCATTTGCAGATGCAAATAGCAGCTGCTTAATTACTCTGCCGAATAACCCAGATTACAAATATGTTGTGATGCCAATGCGCATCTAACTAGTGTTTCACGTGAAACAAAGCTTTAGTATTTTTACTTAGTTAAAAATATTAAATTTAAAGATAACTTTAAAGTAAAGAAAATAAGTATGAGTGAAAACAACGCAATATCACCAGATTACGATTCATCCAGTATTAAAATATTGGAGGGCTTAGATGCGGTACGTAAGCGCCCGGGTATGTATATTGGTGATACATCAGATGGTTCTGGTTTGCACCATATGGTGTTTGAAGTGCTGGATAATGCCATTGATGAAGCATTAGCTGGCCATTGCGATGATATTAAAGTGATTATTCATCACGATAACTCGGTAAGTGTAGCTGATAATGGCCGTGGTATTCCAACAGATATTAAATATGACGATATCAAGGCAGTAAAACGCTCAGCTGCTGAAATTGTGATGACAGAACTACATGCAGGCGGTAAGTTTGACCAAAACTCTTACAAAGTATCTGGCGGTTTGCATGGTGTAGGTGTTTCTGTTGTAAATGCGCTATCTGATTGGCTTAAGTTAAAAATTTACCGTAATGGTAAAGTGCATCAAATGGAGTTTCGCCGCGGCGAAGCAGTTGCACCTTTGGCTGAAACTGGTGTAACTGATAAAAAGGGTACAGAAGTCCACTTTTTAGCCTCAGTAGAAACCTTTGTCCTGGTTGAATACCATTTTGAAATTTTAGCTAAGCGTATTCGCGAGCTGTCATTCTTGAATAACGGTGTGAAAATTGAGTTGATAGACCAGCGTACAGGGAAAAGTGAAAATTTTGCCTATTCCGGTGGCATCAAAGGCTTTGTAGAGTATATGAACCGCAGTAAAACGGTGCTACATCCTAAAACCTTTTATGCGTCTGGTGAAAAAGACGGCATGACCATTGAAGTAGCTATGCAATGGAATGACTCTTACAGTGAAACTGTGCAATGTTTCACCAATAATATCCCGCAGCGTGATGGTGGTACGCATTTAACTGGCCTACGCACAGCAATGACACGTACTTTAAACCAGTATATTGAACAAAGTGAACTGGCTAAAAAAGCAAAAGTTGAAACAACTGGTGATGATATGCGTGAAGGGATTACCTGCGTACTATCAGTTAAAGTGCCAGATCCTAAATTCTCATCTCAAACTAAAGATAAATTGGTTTCAAGTGAAGTACAGCCGGTGGTGTCTGAAGTTGTATCAGCAAAATTGGCTGAGTTTTTACAAGAAAACCCTGCAGATGCCAAAATTATCTGCGGTAAAGTAGTGGAAGCAGCACGTGCCAGGGAAGCGGCACGTAAAGCACGTGAGATTACACGCCGCAAAGGGGTGATGGATACCATGGGTCTGCCTGGTAAATTGGCAGATTGCCAAGAAAAAGACCCAGCGCTTTGTGAAATTTACCTAGTCGAGGGTGACTCTGCGGGCGGCTCAGCCAAACAAGGCCGAGATCGTAAAAATCAGGCGATTTTGCCGCTAAAAGGTAAAATTTTGAACGTAGAAAAGGCGCGTTTTGATAAGCTACTAGGCTCACAAGAGATTGCAACGCTGATTACCGCGTTAGGCACCAGCATTGGTAAAGCAGACTTTAGTGCTGAAAAATTGCGTTACCACCGTATCATCATCATGACCGATGCGGACGTTGATGGTGCACACATTCGTACCTTGTTACTCACTTTCTTCTATCGCCAAATGACAGAGTTGGTGGAACGTGGCCATATTTATATTGCGCAACCACCGTTATACAAAGTCAAACAGGGTAGGGACGAGCGTTACCTTAAAGATGAGCAAGAGTTAGATATTTATTTACTGCAATCTGCGCTTAAAAATGCAGAGCTAGACACTAAAACCAATGCTGGTATCTTAAAAGACGAAGCTCTATCAGAAATAGCCAAACAAGTTGTGCTGACAGAAGCTGTAATTCGCCGTATTGCCGCACTGTATGACGAGAGCGTATTACGAGCGATTCAGGATGCTGGTGCTATCGATTTAAGCACAGAAGCAAGTGCGAATGCGATTGCAGAGAAGCTGCGCCCGATTCTAGGTGCGGTAGGTAGTGAAGTGATTGTTGCTTTTGATGCGGAAACTAATGCTTACCGCTTAGAAGTTAACAAATACGTACACGGCAATTTGCAATGCTGTGTGATTAATGCTGAATTTTTAAGCAGTGGTGATTACAGACAATTGCTAAAAACCTCAAATATGCTCAATGGTTTAGTGGGTGTAGGTGCGATTGTTAAACGTAACGAAAAAGAGCAGACTGTATCTACGTTTAAACAAGCACTGGACTGGCTGCAAGGTGAGGCGAAAAATACACTGAATATTCAACGCTATAAAGGTCTTGGTGAAATGAACCCAGAGCAGTTATGGGAAACTACCATGGATCCAAAAGTGCGTCGCTTACTCAAAGTACAAATTGATGACGCGATTGCCGCAGACGAGATATTCACTACACTGATGGGCGATAACGTTGAGCCTAGGCGTGCATTTATTGAAAATAACGCGCTGGGTGTGGGTAATTTGGATGTTTAGTTTGTAGTAAATTTACATTTACGCTGAAACCTAAATTTCAGTTTTAACTAAAACGGCAACCAAATAGGTTGCCGTTTTTAAATGTAATCTAGATTAATGCTTACTTCAACTACATTGGCTTAGATAGCTGCCGTAACGCTTGCTTTCAATGGGGTTGTTGCTCTGCATATTAATTGGCTAAGTTGTCTGCTGTCGTCATACAGTGCACCTTGGGATGCGCCTGTATCTGAATCTGCTATCAGTTGCGCAAAGGCATCTGGTAGGCCAACTTTTATCAGTAAGGCTTGATACTCTTGCTCAGGTAAGTTAATGTAGTTGATGGTTTTTCCGCTTTGTTGGGATACTTCTGCAGCTAACTCTGTCAGTGTGTAAGGGCTATCGCCGGCTAATTCATAGACTTTTCCTGCCTGATTTTCTGTAGTGAGTACCGTTGCGTCTGCTTGTGCATAGTCTGCTCGGCTCGCTGAGGCAATTTTGCCGTCTGCCGCACATCCGTACAAGGCACCGTGGGCAATACTTTGAGCTAAGGAGCTGGTGTAGTTCTCGGTGTACCAGCCATGGCGTAATAGTACAAATGGCACATTTGAGTTTGCAAGGTATTGTTCGGTAAATAAGTGCTCTGCCGCCAAACCTAATGGTGAGGTGTCTGCATGTAATAGGCTGGTGTAGGCTAATAACTTAACATTTGCTCTTTTTGCAGCATCAATCACAGTGCGGTGCTGCGCGAAGCGCTGGCCGATTTCATTAGATGAAATCAGTAATACTTTGCTGGCACCAGCTAATGCTGCATCCCATGATTGGGGTTGGCTGTAGTCAGCATAACGTACTTGAATGCCTAGATCGGCCAGATCTTTGGCTTTATCAGGGTTTCGAACTGCGGCTACTATATTGGATGCAGGGATTGTTTTTAAAAGTGAGGCAATCACTAAACGGCCTAATTGGCCAGTTGCGCCGGTAATAACTATCATAAAAAAACCTTTCTAGTACGATGAATAAATTGGTGTAATGCATAATAATCTATATACTTACTATTAGTAAGTACGTACAAAAAGGTAAGTATCATGACTACACAACAAGCAATTACACTATCTGAGCGCATGCTGCGTGGAGAGGTGTTTTCAGATAAATGCCCATCACGTGAAATACTGAAACATGTGACTAATCGTTGGGGTGGGTTGGTGCTGGTGGCGTTATTGCAAGGTATGCACCGCTTTAGTGATTTACGCAGAAAATTAAGCGGTGTGAGTGAGAAAATGTTGGCACAAACACTGCAAACATTAGAGCAGGATGGTTTTATTTTGCGTGTATCTTATCCGGTAGTGCCGCCGCATGTAGAGTATTCATTAACGCCACTGGGTGAGGAGTTGGCAAAACAGGTAGAACTGCTAGTCGATTGGATAGAAATAAATTTACCTAGAATACTAGAAGCCAAAAAATCCGATATTACTAGTGAAAACGATGCGTAAATTTAGATGAATCAATAGGTTGAATAATTAATGCTTAGTGTTAGCTTTACAGAAATTAGAAATGCGTTTGAATTTGTGAGCTCTGGCTCAACATCGCAGCATCATGCCTATATCGATAAAGATACGGGCGCAATTTACTGGACATCCAGCGTGCTGACGCTGGAGGAAGAGGTACCTGACGACCTTGAAACCTCATCAAATTACATACAAGTTCCGCATAAAAACGCGTTAAAACTTGGCCAGAGCTTTGCTTTGTCTTTTATTGATCAAGAATTACCACACGAGTACAACTTTGTAGCCAGTTTATTTCGTAAGAGAGGTGCCTACAGGCGTTTTAAAGATATGTTGCAATACTCGGGCTTGCTAGAAAAGTGGTACGCGTTTGAGGCGCAAGCTTCTGATGATGCTTTGATTGCCTGGTGTCAGGAAAATGGTATGAATCTGACAGATATAGAACAGTAGAAGATTTAAAACACCATCTACTGTCAATATTGAAAATATCTAACGTTTTTTTAATTTACACTCAAAACTCACTTGGTCTGACAACTCTTTATAGCTGGAAAGTGCTCCCGTGGCAGAGGAGTAAGGGTCACTAGCTAGATATTTGATGTACTTTAATTGGCGTGGGCTCACTTTTTTACTAATCAAATCAGTTTTACACGTGCAGGCATTTGCGTTACTTTCGCTGATATATTCGCTTTCGCATAAACTTCTTTCTCGATCTATCAAGCTTGCTGGCCAAGCTTCAGTATTTTTACTGTTAGGGCTTAGCGTTGCTCTGTTTTGTGCGAGCGTTGCATATAACAACTCCACGGAAGCGCGATTTTTGCCTAGTGCGGAGCTTTGTAATATATCTTTGTGCTGGATTGATAAAGTATTAGCCTCAATTCTAGCGTTAGCGATCAGTGTAGTTTGGCTTGGCAGTTCATAACCTTGACCAGCCAGCATAATGCGTTTAGCTGGGTTGGCATTCAATAATTGGTTAGCCTCATCAATATCTGCACTGGGTAATGTATAAGTAATCGTTACATTACATGCATCCTCTGGTTGTTTCACGTCCGCTTTGGTTTGCGCTGCGACACTCACTGATAACAATTTGTCTTCAATTGCATCTGTCATCGTGGCTACGTTACGTGAGACTAGGTACATTTCCTCATTTACTATTAATTGCTCAATCGATTTATAGTCTAGGCACGCGTAGGCATTATTTAAGGAAAGCCAGCACATTGAGGCAAAAGCTAAGAAACTAACTATTAGATTGCGCATGTTTAACCCTTATTACTTAACAAATATTGCTAGATATGAGCTACGCAAAAATAATAAGTTCTTCTATAGATGTGGTTTATTAGCTTACCTTTGATGATGCCATATTAACAGCGACGACTGCTGGATGGTTGGCGCGACGTTCTACAGAAATGGCGTAGAATCGCTCGGTAACCTGATCGGTCTCACCAATTTTAATCACATTGTGTTGTGTAATCACTTCGTCCTCGATGATGGACGGCGCGCAGAATATACCAACACCAGCTTGGCCAAAGGCACGCATCAGTGCGCTATCATCAAACTCTCCCACAATTTGTGGCTGAATACGCAGTGTGTTAAGCCATGACATCAGGCGTTTACGTACTGCACTATCTTCACCTGGCACTAGTAACGGCGAGTTACTCAATTGGTGTGGAAATTCAAGCTCAGTGGATGGTACAAGGGCAGGAGCAGCAAAGAAACTTAAGCCGCATTCTAAGAGTTGATGGCTGCGGCCTTTAATATCAATCTCACTCGGCATGGGCCTGTCTGATAGCACTAAATCTAGACGATGAATGGCAAGTTCGCCGAGTAAAGATTCTAATTTACCTTCACGGCAAATGATTTTAATCGGCTCTACTAATGACATTGCCGGTGCTAATAAGCGATAGGCGATGGATTTGGGAACGGCATCTGAAATACCCACTCTAAATAGTCGTGAGCGTTCTTTGGAGCCTGCGCGCAATGTTTCTTCTAGTGCATTGCCTGTTTGGAATATATCATCAGCATAAGTGAGTGCTAACTCCCCAGTTTCAGTCAGTTCAATGCCGCGCCCGACTTTTCTGAATAATGAAACCCCCAGTGAGGCTTCAAGAATTGCAATTTGCCCGCTGATGGTTTGTGGCGTTAAATGTAGTTGTTTGCTGGCTTTCACAATGCTGCCAGCTTTGGCCACTGCCCAAAAGTAATGGAATTGTTTGTAATTAATCATACAGATGAACAATAGCTCGTAAAAACCGAATAATCAATCAGAAATATTCTGCTTTTATTGAATATAGAAACATACTAAAGTAGCAACATGATAATCATGCTTGATTTAATTAAGCGTTGATTCAACCGAAGGAGACCATATGAAACGTATTTTATATTTTCTAGCAACCAACTTGGCCATAGTGTTTGTGCTTTCTATCACCATGCGTATTTTGGGTGTAGAGCCATATTTAAACGCCAACGGCTTGGATTTAAGTAATTTATTAGCTTTTTCAGCCATCATGGGTTTTGGTGGTGCGTTTATATCGCTAGCTATTTCAAAATGGACAGCAAAACGCATGTCTGGCGCGGTAGTGATTGAAGAGCCGCGTACACCGACTGAGATCTGGCTAGTAAAAACAGTGCGCCAACAGGCGGATGCCGTGGGGATTAAAATGCCGGAAGTGGCTATTTTTGATACGCCTGAAGTCAACGCATTTGCAACTGGGATGACTAAAAATAGCTCTCTAGTAGCGGTATCGAGTGGTTTGTTAAATACCATGACGCGCGATGAGGCGGAGGCGGTGCTGGCACATGAGGTATCGCACATTGCCAATGGTGACATGGTCACGCTGACCTTAATTCAAGGGGTGGTGAATACGTTTGTGATGTTCTTATCACGCGTGATTGGCTACGTTGTGGATAAGGTGGTATTTAAAACCGAGCGCGGCACTGGCCCTGCATTTTTTATCACCATGATGATTGCGCAATTTGTATTAGGTATCTTGGCATCGATGATTGTGATGTGGTTTTCACGTCAACGTGAGTTTAGAGCAGATGCGGGCGCAGCTAAATTATCAAGTAAAAACAAAATGATTGCAGCACTGCAACGTTTGCAGGCGCAGCACGAGCCTTCAGCACTGCCTGAGCAAATGGCTGCTTTTGGTATATCAGGCAAAGGTGGCTTATCAAAACTGTTTGCTAGCCACCCAGGCTTGGATGAGCGTATTGCCGCATTGCGTGAGGCACAATAAGTAAAAGCGGCTACTGTTAACAAGGTAGCCAATGAAGTAAACCAAGGCTGAGAGATATGAGCGGTATTTCTCGGCCTTATTTATGTTCGGTAGCGTTATGGCGTGTAATGCCGATAGATTAATAATGATACAGAAAATGAGAGGCGCGCATGAGTGGGTTAGAGTCGGTAGGCGCTTGGTGGATGTGGGGCGGGTTTGGTGTATTTGTGATCGTGATGCTAGCGATTGATATGTTTGCATTAGGGCGTAAAGGCGCGCATAGGGTAGGGGCGCGTGAGGCGCTTATTTGGTCGTTGGTATGGTTTAGCTTGGCCATGCTATTTGGCGCGGCGCTATGGGCCTGGCTTGATCATACCAGTGGTAGAGCGATTGCCGATGCCAGAGCCATGGAATACCTGACGGGTTACTTGCTTGAAAAAACCTTGGCGATGGATAACATCTTTGTATTTGTGATGATCTTCAGTTATTTTGCCGTACCGTTAGAATATCAAAAGCGCATATTGGTGTATGGGGTGCTAGGAGCGATTATCTTACGCGCACTAATGATACTGGTCGGGGCATGGCTAATTGCTGAGTTCCATTGGGTACTGTATGTGTTTGGTGCGTTTTTATTGATCACTGGTATCAAGATGTTTGTGTTTGCTGACCATGAGCCTAATTTAGCGACGAATCCATTATTAAAATGGTTGCGCCAGCATATGCGTATTACCGATAAGTTTCATGCGGATAAGTTTTGGATTACACAGAACGGTGTGCGTTGGTTTACGCCCATGTTTTTGGTATTGGTGCTGATAGAATTTTCAGATGTGATTTTTGCGATGGATAGTATCCCGGCGATTTTTGCGATTACCGATGACCCGTTTATCGTGTTTACCTCCAATATTTTTGCGATATTAGGTTTGCGTGCCTTGTACTTCTTGCTAGCAGATATGGCAGAGCGCTTTCACTTACTCAAATTTGGTTTGGCGTTGGTATTAATCTTTATCGGCACGAAAATGCTGATTGTCGAGTGGTTTAAGGTTCCGGTCGCTGTGTCATTGGGTGTAGTGGTCGCTGTGCTGGGGACTAGTATGCTACTGAGCTTAATTGCTACCAGAAAGCCTGATTAGCATTAACGTGTCTGCAATAAAAAAGCCCGCATTGTGCGGGCTTTTTTATTGCTTAATACATCTTAATTAAAAAGATATACGCTTCATGGTGCCGTCTTTATCAATCCACTTATGTTTTAACGCACCTAAAATATGCAGGATGATGGTAATTAGAAAGATAGCGCCGATAATCTCATGCGCTTCTTTGAATACGTCACGCAGCGTACTGTTATCTAAACCAGCAATGATATCGATACCAAACCACTTTACGCCGTACTTGCCGCTCATGGCCATCACCAGGCCGCTCACTGGCATTGCTACCATTAATAAATACAGTAGATGGTGTGTGCCAGTGGCTAGTTTCTTTTCCCATGCCTTGTATGAAGCAAGCATCGCCGGTGGGCGGTGTGTAATGCGCCATAGCACACGCAGAGCAATCAGCGCTAATAAGGTAACGCCTATAGATTTATGCAGGTTAAAGTAAAAGTTTCTTGGGCTGGCTTCTTCCGCAAGATGCCAAGTGTAAACACCTAGATCGAACAAATCAAAAGCAGTTTGTTTGGCCGCTTCTTTGGGCAACTCAGTCATATACCAACCCAGTGCAAACATGGCGATCACCACAAGTGCGATCAACCAGTGAAGAATAACCGCGGTTTTTGTATAGCGTGAAGAATCTTGATTCATAGTAATATCCTAATAGCACTTCAGTTGAAGTCCAATTGTGACCAGAGTCATCACAAATGATTGCATAAACGCAGTTATTTTAATCGCTAACTTTAACGCAAGGAATCATTTATGAGAATTTTAATGATAACCATGAGCCTATTTTCAATAATGGGCTGTACACATGCGCAAATACAGCATGAAAACTTTGCGCTAGAGACGGTGGCTGAGGGTGTTTATGTGCATCATGGGCAACATTTAGATATTGATACAGGCTATCAGGGGGATATCTGTAATATTAGTTTTATTGTCGGTAGCAAGGGTGTAGCCGTGATTGATAGCGGCGGCAGCCTGAAAGTAGGGGAGCAGTTGCATGCGGCGATTCGTAAAGTAACAGCGCTACCAGTGTTGTATGTGATTAACACGCATGTGCACCCAGACCATATTTACGGCAATGCAGCGTTTTTACCTAAAACCACTAATGAACCTAAGCCCGAGTTTGTAGGCCATGAGAAGTTAGGCCATGCCATGGATTTGCGAAGTGAGCAGTACAGCAAACTGAATGAGCGCTTTTTGCATGAGGATGCTAAGGGCAGTGATTTGATTAAGCCTACACTGGCAGTCACCAGCACGATGGAGCTAGAATTAGGTGATCGGGTGCTAGTAGTAACCGCGCATCCACCAGCCCATACCAATACCGATATCACTCTGCTGGATAGAAAAACCGGTACTTTGTTTGCAGGTGATTTGTTATTTATCACGCGCACACCAGTGGTGGAGGCTGATATTAAAGGCTTAATCGCGGAAATTATAAAGTTGAAGGATAGCCCGGCAAAGCAAGTAGTGCCAGGGCATGGCCCAGTGACTAAAGATTGGTTAACAGCCTTAAACAATGCTGAGCGTTATTTAACCGTATTATTGACCGATGTACGTAGCAACATTAAGCGCAATATCAGCATGGAAAAAACCATGGATACTGCGGCTGAGAGTGAGCGTAATAAATGGCAGCTGTTTGAGATTGCTAACCGACGCAATGTGAATACGATATACCCGGTGCTGGAGTGGGAATAAAAAAAGCGGCTGATTAAGCCGCTTCGGTGTTGCTGGTTTAAGCTAAATGCTGGTTAAGCCTTTTTCTTACAGCTGTCTATGCTGCAACCTGTGTCTGGGTTTGCGTGCAATAGCAACAAACCGCCTGCAATGGCTAAGTATTGCAATAGTGGCAATTTGAGTAATAGGGTTAAACCCACGATATAAAATGCCATGACTAATGCAAAGGCTTTAGTTTTGTAACCTAGTAATAAAGCTAAGCCACCAATACAGTTCACTAAAATAATGAGCGGGGCAAAAATGCCAGGTAAGCCCATGCTACCTAAAGTAGCTTGATATTGCTGATATCCATCAGGATTGTTAGTAAAACCAATAATCAGCACCACAACTTGAACCAAGAACAATTGTGATAATAAAACGCGTGCTGCAGTTGCTAAGTATTTTTGCATATAAAACCTTAATCATTAATTAAAGACCAAGGTTGCATAATGCCTGTTACTGCCAACGCTCGCAAGGGGTTAACATTGCAAGATAGTTTCAATATAGAGCAAGTAAGCTGGCAAACGCACGCGCCACAACTAATGGCGGTGCGGGAAACGGTATTTATCGCCGAACAGAACGTACCAGTGGCGCTTGAGTGGGATAGCTTAGATGAAGCGGCGCAACATTTACTGGCACTTAGCGCGGCTGGCGGGGCTATTGGCTGTGCCAGATTGTTAAGCAATGGCAATATTGGCCGCATGGCGGTATTAAAGCCTTGGCGTGGATTAGGTGTGGGTGCAGCCTTACTCAATGCGGCGATAGATTATTACCAGCAGCAAGCACAGCCTGTTATCACGCTATCAGCGCAACTGCATGCGATTGCGTTTTATGAGAGATTTGGGTTTAAGGTGTGTAGCGAGGCTTATGAGGATGCGGGAATTTTGCACAGGGATATGCAGCGCATAGAGGCATCATTGGTTTAAGGGATAGGTGTTATCTAGCTATTAAAAAAGCCTGCTCAGTGCTGAGCAGGCTTTTTATTTGCCAACCATCGTTGGCTAAGGCGCATTACTTGTTCATTACGTACATAGTAACTTCAAAGCCAAAACGCATTTCAGTAGCTGCTGGTGTTGTCCACATAATGATTCTCCTGTTGGTTTATCTACATCAATATTGATGGCTTACTTGTATGATTTGCATCATACCGAACAGTTGCAACCTAGACATATGTACTTTAATGAATGCAGCATCATGATTTTACGTAATTATTGGCGGATTAAGCTTGCGATAAATTTCTTAAATATCAGTAATTAATAGATAATACCGATAGTTATTAGGAGTTTACATGGGTTTAGATGCACGTACTGTCATGGTGATGTTTTCCATGTTGGCGTTTATGTTTTTCTGCTTGTTTGAATTAGCAGGCTTGCGCGTGGGCAGTATACGTGGCGTGAGGCAATGGGCGATTGCTAACCTATGTATCAGTTTAGGTTTTAGCCTTGCCTATTTTTATGGGCAAACTACGCCTGGGCGTGAGTGGGCAACCGTGGTCGGCGTGACCTTGATTGCAACGGGGGCTAGCTTACAATTAACCGGGATACAAACCTTTAAAGAGCAGCCAGTTTGTTGGCGTATATTGGTGCCGCTTATCGCCTTGATTATGTGCCTGAACACTTGGTTTAGTGTGGTACACCCAGATTTTCATGCACGGGCGATTATTAATTCTTTTTTATTCTGCGCTATTTATGTTGCATGTGCCCGCGTACTGTTGGTCAAGGTAGAAGCCTCGCTCAGGGTGGCCTATTGGTTTACCGGCATATCATTTTCTATACTGGCATTGGCAATGCTCGCGCGAGGTTTGGCGATTCTTCTGTCTCCGGATGCTGTGATAGGCTTGCATGTGAATACGCCTATCAACACCTTGCCATTCGTAATCAGTTGCCTGCTGCAGTTTTGTGCCGCGTTTGGCCTGTTATTGATGCTGAATCACCGCCTGATTGCCGACGTTTACCAAATGGCGTCGCGCGATGCCCTGACCGGCGTGCTCAATCGCCGACGGATTGAAGAAGAGGCGGTGCGCCTGAGGGCGCGTTGCATACGCACTGGCGAGACCTTGGCGATTATGATGATTGATCTTGATTTCTTTAAATCTATCAATGATCGCTATGGTCATCCAGTCGGAGATAAGGTGTTATGCGCCATCGCTGATATTGCGCAAAAATCTATCCGCGCTGAAGATTACTTTGCCCGCTATGGCGGTGAGGAGTTCTGCATGCTGCTCACCTCTACCAACGAAAGCGAGGCATTAGATTTAGCCGAACGCCTGCGTTTGGCTTTTGCTGAATTTACGCTAACCGTAGGTAAAGAGCGGCTTAACATTACAGTGAGTATCGGCGTAGCAGACTCTAGTGTGATTGGTTTAGAGTTTGCCGATTTAGTGGTTGCCGCGGATAAAGCGCTCTATTGCGCTAAAGAGGGCGGGCGTAACCGGGTAGCAACCTACTCCGAGATGGATATGTGCGGTACATCTTGAGGTTAAGAGGATAAGCCCAGCGTCTTTAAGTTAGCCACGCGCCCATGATAGAGGGCAGATACTAAATCAGACTGCGTTACCATACCCACCAAGCGGCGCTCATCATCAACCACGGGGATATGATGGTGGACCTTGGTTTGCGACATGAGTGGAATCAGTTCAATAATATGCATATTAGCTGATGCCGTGACGGCTGGCGATGTCATGATTTGGCCGACCACTTCCGGCTTGTGCGAAGACAGGGTATGGGTTCTGCGGATAAAGCTTTTGAGCTTGGTTTCAAAGCCCTCATATACCTCTAAATTGGCATGCTGCATAAAGTTGGCTTGCGTGATGATGCCAACCACACGCCGCGCCCGATCAATCACCGGCAGCGCTTTGATTTCATGCTGGCGCATCAGCAGCCAAGCGTCTTCCAGCAAGGTGCCGAACACTACGCTGACCACATTTTTAGACATAATATCTGCACAAACAATCTCACCAAAACGGCGCCGATAAGCGTGCATTTCGGTTTGTTGTAACAAGCTTTGCAAGTCATCGCGGCTTACGTCGAGCACTTGGTTGTATTCTTTAAGCACTGCATTTAAATCTTCAGTATTAAAGCCAAAGCGCATTTCAGCGGGAATATCCTTAGCTAATTGCTGAGATGCTTTTACTGTAAGGTGCGGATAAGGGCGACGTGTTGCATTGTTGAAGAGGATGGCGACCAGCAACAGGATGAACGAGTTAAGTGCGACCGGTGCCAACACAAACCAATAGCCCTGTGCATGGATAGTAGCGCCGCCTAGTACTGCTGTGAGTGCCACCGCGCCGCTGGGTGGATGTATGCACCTTAACGCAAACATGGCCACAATTGAGAGGCTGACTGCTACTGCAGCGGCAGCGGCCGGGTGTGCGATCCATATGGCGCAAGTCACGCCAATGAGAGCTGCTGTGGTATTGCCACCAATAATAGACCATGGCTGTGCTAACGGGCTGGAGGGTACTGCGAATAACAATACGGCAGATGCGCCCATCGGGGCAATGAGATAGGGGATAGCACTAGTATCGCCCTCTATTAAAACGGTCACTAGGCCAGTTAACAAAATGCCGACAAAAGCGCCAATACCAGCACGTAGGCGCTCGGTATGATTAACGGCAATACGTTCTGGGACAAAGCCTTTCAGCCAGTTTTTAAGTTTATCCAAGCTTGTGAACCTAAGTAGATTTTTAAGGATATTACACTATGCACCAATTAAGCGCACCAGATTAGTGCGCTGATATTGTGCATGGTAGGCTGGGCAGTGGTTTGCACATGCTAGGGATGCTTTATTTGCATGTAAATTGCTTAAAGCAGGGCTATTCTATAAAATCCTACTTTATAGAATAGCATCATTGATTTTATTCGTATTTTTCATCGTTTTATTTTCTCAAGGATTTCTCATGTCAAAAATCATTTTCAAAGCAGGCGAAGCTACTGTTTACTCAGAAGGTAAAGACGTTACCGCAGCGATGCCAGAAATCTTAATCGGCGCGGTTGACGGCCCAGTAGGCCAAGCGTTTGCAAACTTAATGGCACAAAGCAAAGGCCACACTGCAATGTTTGCGGTACGTGATATCAACCAATTGGTACGCCCAGTATGTATGACCGTACCAAAAGTAACATTAAAAGGCAGCACAGATGTAGCTTTGTTCGGTGGTGTGGTGCAAGCAGCTACTGCTGATGCGATTTTGGACTGTGTAATCGAAGGCATCATTCCTAAAGAGCAAGCAAATGATCTATGTATCATCAGCTTAGTGTGGATTGACCCAGGTTGTATCGAGCTAGAAAAGGCTGGCACTTTAGACAAAGCCGACATGTACAAAAACAACTACGATGCGACTAAATTGGCGATCAAACGTGCATTGAACGACGAGCCTAGCATTGATGAATTAATTGCTAACCGTCACAAAATCAAACACTGCATGTGGGAAGATTCTTGGGATCAAAAATAAGATAATTTACTAAGTTATCTGAATCTATATAGATGCTTAAGCTTTATAGGCTTCAGCATCCAAATTTAGGTGAACAAAAAAGCGGCTTATAGCCGCTTTTTTTATTTCTTAATTAAGATATCACTGACAGTACGTGCCAGATTAAGCGCAGAAAAACCAGTTTTTAACCATTTGAGCACCCGGCTAGGGCGAATAACGCTAATAGCGGTGGTGACTCCTAGCATTAAAATAGGGTGTTGCCGTACGTAGCGCACAAGCTGAAAGCCTCGGTAGGCAATGGTTAGTGGTTTGCCTAAGGGGGCGATATCTTGTGCGAGTAAAGCACGTTGCGACGCCGCTTTAAGGATTAGTTTTTCGCGGCGCTCTGCGATGGTTGCGCGTTTAGGGCTCACAAATCGCTCCTAATCTCTGCTGGTTTCTTGATGATCTTTCACCAGCTCGGCTAAGCTGGCTTCGAACATCCTAGGCATGGATTTTAGCGCGCGAATCGCTAGCGCACCAATGATGCCGCCAGTGAAAATAAATAAACCCGTGAGCAGGCTTAACACCAGCAAGCGATGCGTATCCCAAAATAACACCACGATCAGGATTGCTAGCAGCACCATGCCAAAGCATAGGCAAAACAGGGCAACAAAGGTCATCGCCAGTAAAGAGATTAAACGCTCGCGTCCCTCTTCTAAGTCTGTGCTTAGGAGTTCAAGACGCGTGTGTACAACCCCAATACAGGTGTTGGTGAGCCTTTTCAGTGAGCCTAATAGCCCATCATTGTTATTGCTATCACTCATTGCAATTAACGGCGGCCAATAAGTAAGCCAACCACTAAGCCAACGCCAGCTGCGATGCCTACCGCATGCCAAGGTTTGTCATGCACATAGTCATCTGTTGCACGCGCAGCTGCTTTGGTTTTTGCAACCAATACCTCTTGCGCATCAGCTAGTTTTTCTTTGGCAACAGCGAGTGACTCTTCAGTTTTTGCACGTAAATTTGCCATTGCTTCGCCGCCTTGGCTAGCCGTCGCTTTTAATAAAGCCTCTGCATCTGCGATGACTACTTTGAAGTCGGAAATCAATTGCTCTTTAGAAACATCTACTGGTGAAGGTAAATTGTTGTTGTTCATTTATGTTTCTCCTTGTGTATTGTTGTTTGAGAGAGGTCTGACCGCCATCGAAACGTTAGATTCAATTTAATTGATGGTGATGATAGTTTTATCCTACGCCTTGCTTGGCAATAGGGCAAGAAGCGTGTTGCTAAGATGGGACGTGTGTTAGTTTTAAAAGGATATTTCGCACCGGAGTGGGAATGGCGGCACCCAATGCGTCTTCGATATTGAGCCAGATTGCGTTTGCTTCGCGCGCCTGTAGCGCATGCTGGCTAACGGTGAGTGGCTGCGGCTTGATATGCAGCTTAAAATGGGTAAAAACGTGGCTGATGGTTGCTAATGGCGCATCTATCGTTGTACTGACCCCAAATTGACTGAGCGCAATCGCTGCGTAATCCTTATGCTGTGTATCGTCCCATTCCGGAAAGCTCCATAGGCCACCCCATATGCCGCTTGCTGGTCGCTTAACTAGCATCACTTCATTGCCTTGCCGTAAGATAAGCATGGTAGTGCTTTTTTCGGGGATGCTTTTTTTAGGTTTGGGCGTGGGTAGAATGGCGGTGAGCTGTTGTTGATGGGCTAGGCAAGAGCTAGTCAATGGACAGGCACTGCATTTGGGCTTGCTTCTAGTGCATACAGTGGCGCCTAAGTCCATCAGGCCTTGTGTGTAGGCCACCATGTCGGATTGCGGCAATAGGCTTTCAGCCAGCTGCCATAGTGCCTTTTCAATTTTGGGTGAGCTAGTCCAGCCAGCGATGGCAAAGTGCCTTGCCAGTACCCGTTTTACATTGCCATCCAAAATGGTTTGTACCTGATGAAAGGCAAAAGAAGCGATTGCGGCAGCAGTGGAACGGCCAATGCCGGACAGTGTCTGTATGGTGTCGAAATCTTGCGGGAACTGCCCGGCATGTTCATTCATAATGGTTTGTGCAGCATGGTGCAGGTTACGCGCTCTGGAGTAGTAGCCTAGGCCGCTCCAGTGTTGCAGTACTTCATCTTGGCTGGCGTTAGCCAGTGCTGCAATAGTGGGGAAGCTGGCCATGAATTTGCTGTAGTAACCAATTACAGCCGTCACCTGAGTTTGTTGCAGCATGATTTCTGACACCCAGATTGCGTAGGGGTCTGTAGTATTTTGCCAAGGCAGGTCGTGCCGTCCGTGTTTTTTTTGCCATGTAATCAGGTGGCTGGCAAAGTCAGTCATGAATCAAGCTACTTAAATAGAAGTGAAAGTGGAGATAGGGTTAACAGTAGGCAACACTGCACGGCTTAAAATTTAAACAGTTTTTTAAGTTTCTGCTCGGCTTTTTCTTTCGCTAGCTCTTCAGTAGATTTTGGCTGTTCTGCAGTGCCGTCTGCCGGTGCAGTAGCGCTATCTGCCGGTTTATTTTTATCGAGCAAGCCTTTTAGTGCGTCCACCTTATTGCCATCGCCCACTAGCGCTTTCACGGCGCCAGCTTTGTCACCACCAACTTTGTCGATTAAATTGGATTTTGCAATCGCAGCGCCCAGTGCGGCAAAATCAATGCCGTATTTAGGCGCTGAGAAGGTACCGGTCACCTTGACGGGGATGGATACGCCGGCGAGCGAGTCTAGCTCTGCACCGCCTTGGCCTTTAAGGGATTTAACAATCGTAGGTTTAGCCAAGTAGTTAATGGTTTCGTTCGCGATATCTACATCGCCACGGCTGTCGCCTTTGGCTAAGCGTAAAATAGGGGCCTTCATGGCGAGGTCTTCGTTGTGAGCGACCCCATTTTTAATGTTAAATGAAGCCGTGAGTTCACTGAAGTCAGTTTTTTGCGTTTGGTCAGCGCCAATGCTGTTTTTGTCTTTGAAAATATTGATTTTAGATTTGGCATTGCGAATGGTGCCTGCAATGTCGATACCTTTGATTGCACCATCAGCCAGTTGCAGTGAAGATGTACCATTGAGCGCTTTTTTCATGGCGCCTACGGTATTGCCCGCTGCGGTTACGTCAACGCTCAGTGTGCCTTTGCCGTCCAACATATCATTATTAATGGCATCTACCAGCAAAGGGCCAATGGCGATGCCTTTCATGTCTTGCTTAAAGGCGATGCTGGGTGTGCTGCGTGCGTCTACCCTAAGTGAGCCATTCATACTGCCTTGATACAAATTTGCAGAGAGTGGGGCAATGGTAGCAACGCCATCAGCGGCTTTTAAGTCTACACGTACGTTAGACGCCTTGGTTTTGCCGTATTTTAAGTTGCCAATACGGATAGAGCCATTGGCATTCAGTGCTTTCAGTGCGCTTAAATCCAGCGGCGCATCGCCAGTGTTGGCTTGGGCTTTGGTTTCGGTGGCTGGTTTGTCGCTGGCGATGATGTATTTATCCAGATTAAGCTGGTCAATATCAAGATCAAAGCTGTAAAGCGGCTTGTGGAATTTGCTAATGCCCAAGCCGCCTTTGATTTGGCTATCGTCAAATTTCACATTTAAACCGGATAGCGCCAGTTTTTGCCCATCGGCTTTCACGTTAACATTGAGGCCAGATAAACGATATTTATCATAACTGATTTGCCCAATATTGATTTTGCCGTCTAACAGTAAATTAGCCAATGCTGACATATCGGCTGGCTTTTGGCTGGCTGCTGTCGCCTGCTTAGCTTCGGCTTTCTGTGCATGGTTTGTGCCTAACAGCTTGTTTAAGTCCAAGGCATCCGCAGTTAAATTAAACTGGATATTGGGTTTTTTAAAGTTAGTGAGCGCCACGTTACCATTGAGCTTGGTGTTATCCACATTCATCAAGAATTTGCTATGCACTTGTTCTTGTTTAGCATCTGCATGCAAACTTAAATCAAAGCTCACTTTGGCGCTGCCATTCGGGATGGCAGGGTCTTTAATGTCGATATTGCCTGCAAATTTTGGTAAGTCAAAAATCAGGCTTTCCAGATTACCTTGGAATGGAGATGAAAACTTGCCGTTAATGCTGCGCTTGCCTTGTGTGCCGGCAATGTCACCACTGATGCCGCTGCTTTGTAATGCCTTAGGTGAGCCTTTAATATCCGCCAGTGTTAGGTTGGCTTTAAAGTTATCGCTCGCCTTTTCCTGGCTTAGGCTCACGGTGATTTTTTTGCTGGTGACTTCATCCTTTTGCGCAACCAGTGCGGGTGCGTTTAAATCCAAGGTGACTTTGGCGCCGTCAAATTCGCCGGCTAAGGCTAATTTTAAGCTATCGACTAAGAACTCACGTGTTTCCGGTTTTGCATCCACATCACCGCTTAAGGTGATTGCCACATCTTTACCCCCTAGCAAGTCGCCTTTAATGCTAGCGTCTAGGTTTTTTGCGGCAAAGTGTTTAGCCTCTGGGTCTGCCAAGAACGTACCCTTGAGTTTTACATCAGCCGCCAGCGCTGGTTGATTTGCTGTTGCGCTAAAGTCAGTAGCTAAATCAATTGGCTCAGCTAACGCGATGTGACCAGAGGTTAAATTGAATTTAGAAAGCGTATATTTTGCACCTGTGCCTTCATCGGTATAGTTGACGGCAGAGTTGGTGACTTTAACGCCATCTACATCAAACTTAATTTGCTCGGATTCTTCTTCATCCTTGCTGAGCAAATCATCAAAGTTAGTGGTGCCATCTTTATATTTAATGATATTAGCTTGTGCGCCATCAATGTAGACGGTATCTACCACCAGCTCTTTTTTAAGCAAGGGCAACAGTGCCAGTGCCACTTTCGCGCCTTGAATCGAGGCAAAGGTTTGATCGGAGTTGTGTTCAGAAATGGAAAGCTTGCCTAAATCTGCGCCAATTTTTGGCCAGAAAGCGAGCTTGATATCCCCCTCAATATTCAGGGTGCGCTGTTTTTTCTCTTGCACTAGCTTAATAATCAGCGGCTTGTAGTCATTGGGGTTGAATGTGGCAGAGATAACGGCAACAGCCAGAACTAGCAAAGCAACTATGCCAGCTACGCCATAGAGACCGTATTTCAATAATTTTTTCATGATGTCACCTTATTAAGTCTTATTGATGATTCGATGATTGTCACCATCTGTATCCCGTGTTTTTCTTAGTGTACAGTCCAGTCCACCAAGCCTGTGTACGCCGTTAGCAGTACGATTCCGCCAAACGCAAGGCGATACCATGCAAAAATCGTAAAGTCATGGTTGCTGACATAGCGAATAAGCGCTCTAACTGCAATCATGGCACTAATGAAGGAAAATATAAACCCCATTGCCCATGCACCCATGTCATCCATGCTGAGCAGAGCTCGATCTTTGTACATAGAGTAAATAGAAGCAATGCCTAGGGTTGGGACAGCGAGAAAAAATGAAAATTCCGCAGCTGCTTTACGTGATAAGCCAAAAAATAGCCCGCCGATGATGGTAGATCCAGAGCGCGACATACCAGGAATCAGCGCAACCGCTTGCGCAAGCCCTAGTTTTAAAGCGTCCAAGGGGCGAATGTCATCCACCGTTTCTATGGTGACGGTGTGCGTACGCTTCTCTGCCCATAAAATAATAAATGCGCCAATAATAAATGCCAAAGCAACTGGCACCGGTTTAAACAGGTGGGTTTTGATGGTGCTGCCAAAAGCCAAACCCAAGATGGCTAGCGGTAAGAACGCTATGCTTAAGTTAATGAATAAGCGATTGGCAATAGGGTCGCGCCCGATACCTGCAAATGTACTCACAAAGCGTGTACGGTACTCCCATACTACCGCTAAGATGGCGCCCAGTTGAATGGCAATATCAAATACGTTGCGCTTTTCATGGTTCATGAAATTGAGCAGGTCACCGGCCAAAATTAAATGTCCGGTGCTGGATATAGGTAAAAACTCGGTTGCGCCTTCAACAATGCCCAGTAAGGCGGCTTTAAGTAGTAACAAGATATCCATAGGCTGATTTTAATAAATAAAGTGACTGGTAAGCGAGTAACAGTGCTTACAGGCAAAGGTTAACGTAAAGTAATTTTAGTATGTGCATAGCTTGGCATCCTGATGCCAAGCATGTGAGTATAGAATAGCAACGGCGCCTAAGCGCCGTTGCTATTGCGGTGTATATTATTTAAGCATACCCATGACTGCGGTGAGCAGGCTGCCTGAATTACCGTCTACTTCACCATTTGGCGTCATTTTGTCGACTGCTTGCGGTAAGTATTCTGCAATTTTTTCGCTGATGTCACTAGGTGACATGTTCAGTTTCTCAGCAATGCCGGCAACGCTGTCACGGCCTAACACTTCGATCACTTGATCGGCAGAAATTGGCAAGTTATCACCTTTGCTAATCCAAGACGCGGCTTGTTCAGCTAAGCCAGCTTCATTAAATTTGGCAAGTACGCCTTCCAAGCCACCATTTTGCTTAAATAGATCCATGGCGATTTGCAGCATAGTGCCTTTGTCGCCGCCCATATTGCTTAACACTGCGCCAGCTAAACTATCAAATAATCCCATGATGAAACCTCGCTATCAATAATTAATCATTAAGGCAGATGCTACATTAAAAGCGCTCATCGTTGCGTAAATATCGCCATTCGCCTACCGGTAATTTACCCAAAGTCACACTGCCGATACGAATACGTTTTAAGCCTACTACGTGTAAGCCTACCATTTCGCACATACGGCGAATTTGGCGTTTTTTGCCTTCACGTAACACAAAGCGTAATTGGTCTTCATTTTGCCAGCTGACTTTGGCTGGTTTCAATTTCACGCCATCTAAACTTAAGCCGTAATTCAAGCGTTTCAGGTCGGCATCGCTTAACTCACCGGTCACACGCACTAGGTATTCTTTTTCTACGGTAGAATCCTCACCAATCAAATGGCGTGCAACGCGGCCATCCTGAGTGAGTACTAACATCCCTGTGGAGTCAATATCTAAGCGACCAGCTGGCGCTAAGCCATGCAGCATGCCGCGGTGGAACTGCTTAGGGTGATGGTGGTGTAGCTCTGGATCGTCTTCCCACTGGTTGTCTGGGTGTATCAACACAATGGCTGGCTGATAACCATCTTCAGCTTGGCCACTTACATAGCCCACTGGCTTATGCAAAATAATCGTGACATTTTCAGCCTGGTATTCTTGCGCATAGCTGCTGATCACAATTTCAGCATCTGGTGCAATGCGCGAACCTAAGGTATCGACGATTTCATCGTTGACCTTGACCCAGCCGTTCACAATCCACTCATCCGCTTCGCGGCGTGAACACAAACCACGCTCTGCCATCACTTTGGATAAACGAGGCAAATCTGGCTGGCTAGCGTTTGCTTTAGCTGCAAATGCTTCTTTATTGGAGCGGTTTTTATCAAACTCGCTGGCGACAAAACCATCGCGCACTTTGCCGCCACGGCGTGGTGGGTTACGGTAAGCACCTTCACGGTCTGCTCTATCGCGCGTGGTTTGTGAGCTATCTATTCTGTGAGCATCTGGCCTACGCGCATCTGGGTCAATCGGGCGTGGTGACGGTGCACGGCTATCGGGTGTTTGTGCTCTAGGTGTAGCTGATGTGTGTAAGGAGCCATCATGACGGTGGTTACGCTGACGTGGCGCATCTTGATACGCTGGTCTTGCTTGATCTCTAGATTCACTTCTGGCACGCACAGGCGCGCTCATTTCTGGTTCGCTAGGGCGTTGTGGCCTAACTGGCGCTGTTGTTCTATCACGCGTAGGCGTGTTTGTGCGGCGTACAGGTGCTTTACTTGCCACATTGCTTGGGGCATCACCAGATTTTTTTGAGAGTTTTAGAGTAGTCAAAAGTTTTTTCCTTGAATGTTGCTATTTTACGCCTTTTTTATAGGCTAGGCGTGAATACAATTGATTGAATTAAAAACAAAACAGCCAGCAAGAAGCTGGCTGTTTTAATCACATCAAGATTGAAACTTAGTTAAAAGTGACTAATCGCAATTAAGTGTTTTAATCAAAATTTCGGCTAGTTACAGCAATTTACATCAACGTAAAGCTTACCTTTTAGTGATCTACTTTACCAAACCACACGCTTTTCAGTTTGGCGATTTTATACAATAAGCCGGTATTTTCATTAGAGAGTGCATCTAAGAATAGAGATAACCTGCGTGATTTAATCACCGTGTAAAACGTGAGTATGCTTACCGGTATAAAGATGCCTACAAAGTAGGCGAATTTTTCTATGATAGTTGTTTGAGAGAAGTCGAAAATATTCATACCTAGCAAGCCACTGGTCATGGTGCCAATTAAACCTAAAATGGTGACCACTGTTAGCCTTACGACCGTATCTGCTTGGCGTTTGATTTCTTCGCCCTCTAAATATTCAGCCATATCCATAATGCGGCTACGTGTTTTTTTAAACAAATCTAGCGTGTTTAATTGCTTATGCATCATGGCAAATATATCTTTTGCGACAGCTTGATCTGACACGCTCTCAAACCAATAGCGATGGGTAAATCGCAAGAACACGCCCATGACATTACGAATGCTTTGTCTAAATGTTTTGATTGAAGTTTCATCTTCAATATTTAAGCGGCTAATGGCTTGTACCATGCGGTCTGACAGCATTAAGAGGGCTGCTTTTTGGAAGTGGGCGATTAAAAACAATAAGAAATATTGGCTTTGATAATTGCGTTTAATCCCTGTTTTTTCATTGGTGTACACGCGATGTTGCTGGCTGCCAACCACAATAAAATTCTGCCCTGTGCACATAATGCGAGTGGTGCTCCAAGGGTCATTCTTGTTGTTATCCCAGTAGCGGTCATAACAGTGTTTTTGTTCGAAATTGACTAAAAACTCTTCGGTAAACGGCAGCGTTTCAGAATCCCACGGTTGTGTGACTAAACCTAAACGTATTAAATCGCCACGAGTGAGTTTAGTGACGTCTTCAAACGCGAGGTAGGCCATTAATGGCATACGTTGATATTCAATTTCACGATAACGAATGCTGCCTTCTTGGCTAGAGTAATGTTGCACCAATGGGTGCATTAAGAACTCCCAATGCAATGAAACGCAGGGTACGTGGTTATCTTTTACAAAGGCTAAATAGCGGGCTTTGTCTTGATAATCAGAACATGCAAGCACATTACCTTGTTTATCTAACCACTCAATGCTCTTTGCGCAGTGGCCAGCATCACCATTTTCTTCCCAATAATTGGGGTACGTGCGCCCCAAACGGTACAGTACTTCCATGGCATGATTGAGTTGGATGTTTTCTCCAGTGACTTCAAGTGCTAAGAAAGCGACATCAATATCATAGAAAAAATACAGCTCAATATGGGCTACTTTTAATACGATAGGTGCTTCTTCATTATCGAGCGTAATGCGAACTTGATTAACATCGGAACGTGAAAATATATGAATCGGTGATTCGCCATAGCCGCCAGATTCACGCCCATGCTTACCTTCGCCATATAAAAAGCGCTGCGCAAACGGCATGAAGGTAACAAACTCTTGGTAACGCACTTCACTTAAAGTTTGTTTGGCTAATGAGAACTCGTCTTGAATTTCTTGCCAAGGGCAGTTTTCAGCTTTAAGAATATCCCACGGGCGCTGGATCTTCTGGCTATTCGACTCTGAAATCAGTTGGACAGGCCAAAGCAGGGTTTGCCTAAAGTCAGCAACGACACTGGATTCAATATTGTTCACAACGTAGCCAGATTAAGATTGATAGTCATTAAAGTTTAGCATAATGCCGGTTGTGTGAAATACACGCAGAGATAAAGCTAGTAAATAAGATTAAAGATTTAACCCTATGGTAAAAGTAAAAAAGCCAGCACTTTTGCTGGCTTTTTTATTAGCTAAGTAGTTTATTTAAGCTTACAAATAAACCCAGCAAAAGGTGTTTAGACCTTTTGATAGACCTCAGAGCCTTTTTTCACAAACTCAATGGCTTTCTCTTGCATGCCTTTGGTCAGCGCTTCTTGTTCAGAAACACCTTGCTCAGCTGCGTAATCACGTACGTCTTGTGAGATTTTCATTGAACAGAAGTGTGGGCCGCACATTGAGCAGAAGTGCGCTTGTTTTGCGCCTTCTTGTGGCAATGTTTCATCGTGGAATTCCTTAGCTTTTTCTGGGTCTAGGCCTAGATTGAACTGGTCTTCCCAACGGAATTCGAAACGTGCTTTTGATAAAGCATTGTCACGGATTTGTGCGCCAGGGTGGCCTTTGGCTAGGTCTGCCGCGTGTGCTGCGATTTTGTAGGTGATGATACCAACACGTACGTCTTCTTTGTCTGGCAAGCCTAAGTGTTCTTTTGGCGTTACGTAGCACAACATAGCACAGCCGTACCAGCCAATCATGGCAGCGCCGATACCTGAAGTGATATGGTCGTAACCCGGTGCGATGTCAGTGGTCAATGGGCCTAAGGTGTAGAACGGAGCTTCACCGCAATGCTCAAGTTGCAGTTCCATGTTTTCTTTAATCAGATGCATTGGAACGTGGCCCGGGCCTTCGATCATACATTGTACGTCGTGCTTCCAAGCGATTTGGGTTAATTCACCCAATGTTTTCAATTCAGCAAATTGTGCTTCATCGTTTGCATCGTAAATTGAGCCTGGGCGTAAGCCATCGCCTAAGCTGAATGAAACGTCGTACTGTTTCATGATTTGGCAGATGTCTTCAAAGTGTTCGTACAAGAACGACTCTTTATGATGCGCTAAACACCATTTAGCCATGATAGAACCACCGCGTGACACGATACCTGTCATACGTTTTGCTGTCATAGGGATGTAAGCCAAGCGTACACCCGCATGGATAGTGAAGTAATCCACACCTTGCTCTGCTTGCTCAATCAATGTGTCGCGGAAGATTTCCCAAGTGAGGTCTTCAGCTTTACCGTTTACTTTTTCAAGTGCTTGGTAGATAGGCACAGTACCGATAGGCACTGGTGAGTTACGGATAATCCACTCGCGTGTTTCATGGATGTTTTTACCTGTTGATAAATCCATCACGGTATCGCCACCCCAACGTGTACTCCATACCATTTTCTCAACTTCTTCACTGATAGAAGAACCTAGTGCTGAGTTACCGATATTCGCGTTGATTTTTACCAAGAAGTTACGGCCAATAATCATCGGCTCGATTTCTGGGTGGTTGATGTTCAAAGGAATAATCGCGCGGCCACGAGCTACTTCTTCGCGCACGAATTCTGGCGTAATCATTTTAGGAATGTTTGCACCAAAATCTTGGCCAGCATGTTGTGTTTGCAACAGCGCGCTCATGTTTTCGCGGCGTTGATTTTCACGAATGGCAATGAACTCCATCTCTGGGGTGATAATGCCTTTACGTGCGTAGTGCATTTGCGATACGTTTGCGCCTGCTTTTGCGCGCAATGGTTTGCGGTGCAAGTTAAAACGCATTTCTGAAAGCTCTGGGTCAACTAGGCGTTGGTGACCAAACTCTGAAGTTGGGCCATCTAATTGCTCTACATCGCCACGTTCCATAATCCAGCCGGTACGCAATGCAGGCAAGCCGTTACGGATGTCGATGCTGATGGTTGGGTCTGTGTATGGGCCTGAGGTATCATAGACAACAACAGGTGGGTTTTTTTCTGCACCAAAAGCAGATGGGGTGTCGCTTAATGAAATTTCGCGAAACGGTACGCGGATGTCTGGGCGTGAGCCTTCAACATAAACTTTGCGTGATTTGGCAAAAGGGGTGGTTGCGCTCTCATCAACAGAGGCAGTTTCATTAAGAAACTTGGTAAGATTTTTATCGGTGGCGTTCAAGTGTGGCTCCTAGCAAAAACGTAAGGAGCAGAAAAACTGCGTGCCCTTACTTAATTTATTTGTAGGAAAGCGGATTGATGCTTTCCTACGGCGGCATGACCCGCATCAGGTTCGAAGGGTATATCTCACTGGATTTTGTTAAAAATACAGACCCCTAGCAATTAGCGAAATATACGCTAAATTTGCTATAAAACCAAGTGTTTAAGTCAAGTGTTTAATTGGTGTAACTTGTGGATTAAAGTACGGTGCGAGATTGCCGTAACTATTATGTGCGTTGGGCAGAGGAACTGCTGCGCATATATTGGCTCTATTGAATGGTGGTCTGGCAGGTTGCTTGGCGTGGTTGAGTGCCGGTTTTTGCTGTGGAACGCTTAAAAAGCAGTGATTAAGCGTGTTTTTTGGTACACTTGTACTGTACGTATCGTATTTAACTCGAACTTAAAATGGTATTGGTGAAATTATGGCATTAGCTATCTATATCGGTTATTACCTTGTGGCGATTACAGCGCTCTTTTTTCATTTCACTGGTCATTTAGAGCGCTGGGGTATGGAGTGGGTGATTTTGCTGTTGGCGGCAACCGTATTTCCTGTTGTGCTTTACGTTTAAGCCTTTAGCTTTAATCTGCCGTCGCGCATTACATATCTAACTCTTCATTATTTTTTTGTCACAAACTCACGCGCCAGTCTTGCTTGTTTTTTCAGACCTAGGTTAACAGCGCTTGGCAGCACGCCATTGAGCCAGGCGAAGAATGTTTCTGGCTGCCCAATAAATAATTCCTGTTTTTGATGTTCAATTGCTTTCACAATCATTTGTGCCACTTTTTCTGGGTCATCAATATTGCCGCCAGTTTTAGCCAGCATCGCTAGTGTTGCTGCGTCGTTCATCGGTGTGTTGACGCCACGCGGGGCAATGTAGGTAACGCCAATATTGGTATCGCACAACTCGCGGCGTAAGGCCTGTGAAAAGCCGTGTATTGCAAATTTGGTGGCACAGTAAGTGGCATAGTGCGGAAAGCCTAATGAGCCCAAAATAGAGCCTATCATCACCAGCTGACCTTGGTTGTTCGATTTAAAGTGCGGTAACAGCGCATTGGTCAGTTGAATCGGCACGGTGACGTTAGTGTGTACCATTTGCGCTATGCGCTCAGGGTTTTGGTCTTCAAATTGAATAAAATCCAGAATCCCTGCATTGTTGATCAGCGCGTCTATACCATCAAATAGGTGCAGTGCTTGCTGGGCGATTTGTTGTACGCTGCCTGCGGCTTCAAGGTCAGCCACGATGGCTTTGGCCTTGCCGCCTTTGTCTTGAATTTGCTGGCTTAATGCAGCTAGCTTGTTGCTATCGCGCCCGACTAAAATCATGTTGGCGCCTTTGCGTGCCAGCATCAGCGCCAAATGTTTGCCTATGCCGCCGGTAGCGCCAGTGAGTAGAATGCATTTGTTTTTTAGTTGCATATAGTGGCCCTATTTAATGTAACCCTATTCAATCTTGCATGTATTCGGCTTCTATTGTACGGAATATATTGCCATACAATCTATAAAATGTTTTAGCACTGTGAATCAGTATGGCTTGGTCTTCAGCATTGGTGATTTGGTTCATTAAGCTCTCGTAAAAAGAGACGTGGCTAATATCAAGCGAGCCATGTGAGAGCAGGTAGCTAAAGGCTTTTTTCGGTAGCTTTAATGATTGCATGAGCGCTTCACCTGCATGGGTGGCGACCGCAGTGCTTGTTCCCTCTAAAACAAGTACCATGCCAAAAAACCCAACCGGGTTAACGCGGTTAATCATATCGTAAGCATACGCCACCATGACTTCCGTGGCGAAGCTAGGGCTGTGGCTTGCTGTTGTGCTATGACGCACTGCCTCTTTGTCGCCGCCGCATGCTTCAATATCATTAAGCACCCATTCCTGATGCCCCATTTCCTCTTCAATGTATTCACCGATGGCCGTGCGCAGCCATTCATAATGCGCGGGCAGGCGGCCGCCACACGCCATGAGCAGGGGTGTGGTGTGCTTCACATGGTGGTAAGCCTGGGTTAAAAACCCGACATAGGTTGTGCGTGAAATCTTGCCGGTAGCGCCTCTGGCAATGAGCGGCAGGCTGAGTAGTTCATTGCGTTCTTTTTCAGTGGCCTGTAGTAATCTTTGGTAAAAGTTCATATGCATTATCTTTCGTAAAGCGCATTAATTTTTTGCTGGTAATGCTGCCAGATCACGTCTCTGCGGTTTCTGCCGTTAGCCGTTAGCTGTTGATTGTTTAGCGTGAAGGGTTCATCGGCCGGTAGCCATTGCGTGATTCTGGCGTAATCTGGCAAGCCATGATTAATGCCTTGTATCGTGGCTTTAATCTGCGCTGTGGTGCTATTTTTGCCTGGTACGATAATCGCGGTGTTCCATGGTTTAGCTTCGCCAAATAGGGCGGCTTGTGCGATGCAGGGCGAAATGGTCAGCTCACGCTCCACCCACTCTGGCGACACATTGCGCCCGAATGAAGTAATAAAAATATTCTTCTTACGGCCAGAAATTACCAAATAGCCATCTGCATCAAGGTAGCCAATATCTCCGGTGTAAATCTGCCGCGCATGGCTGGCGGTTTGCCCTACGTAGCCTAAGTAAGCATTGCCGCTCACCACAACTTCATGCTCGTCTGTAAAGCTTACGCTTAGATGTGGCAACACCTTACCCACCGTGCCAATTTTATTAAACGCAGGGGTATTGAGCGCTACCACTGATGCGCACTCAGAAAGGCCGTAGCCTTCGTAAACCGGTATCGATGCTTGCTGTGCGCGATTAAGTAGAGCTGGCGACACGGATGCGCCACCTACGGCTAAAAAGCGTAAGGTATCTGGAAGCTTAGCGCCTGTCTCTATTTGATGCACCATGGCATTGAGTAGCTCTGGGGTGAAAATCGCCGTGGATGCTTGCGTTTGTACAAAGGCATTGAGCAGTTTTTGAATATCCAGCCCAGTGGCGCGCGTTAAGCCGATGTCATCGCCAGGCAGTAATACACAGCAGGCACCTGCAAGCAGTGGTGCATAAACCCCCGCTACATTTTCTAATAAGGTGGCGAGTGGCAGCACGTTTAAATGAATATCGTTTGGGGTTAACCTTGTAGCGTCGGCAATAGAGGTTGCCACACTCATCATATTGCCTGCGCTGAGGCACACGCCTTTAGGTGTGCCGGTGGAGCCAGAGGTGTAGGTGATTTTGGCAGTGTGAGCAGGTAACACCGCCTTTGCTGGCGATTTTAATGCAAATTGCGTGAGCGTCTTTCCAGCCACGGTCCACTGTGTGTGGCTGGCAATGTTGTTTGCTAATAAGGGCTCAAACAGTTCTGGATGGTCGGTGATCACGATATCCACACCGGCATCTGCAATAGCATGCAACCATTGTGTGTTTGAAAAAAACAACGGTAGTGGAATAAGGGGGATGTGGCTCGCTAGCGCGGCTAAATCTAACACCACCCAAGCTGGATGGTTGTCTATTGCTAAGGCAATGGTGGGCTGCTCACTTAGGCCTTGCCACATGTGTTGCTGTGCTGGAATCGCTGCCTGCAGTTCAGCATAGGTGAGCTGGCTATCAATGCCACGCAACGCAATTTTATTGCCATGCTGGACTGCATGTTTTGCGATAGCACTGATAACGATATTTTGCTGCATAGCGTTTATAGCTGAGCTATACCTCTTACCGCCACGACTTGTGGTGAGTTGTCGTAATAGCGCCCCCATGCACTTTGTTCTGTAGTTGTGAGGCGTGATTTGTCCGCACTTTGTAGCGCATAAACATCGCGTCCACCTTTAATCAGGCCATTTTGCAGGCTGTGATGGGCAGTGGCTACGCACCACTCCACGTTATTATCCAAGCTGTATTGAATAACATGTGCGATGAGAACACCGGCATTACGTGGGTTAGATACCGCTAAATTACCAATTTCAGTGATTTGCTGGCGTGTAATTGCACGGTTAAAGTGGTTAGACATTACGGTTTCAATCGGTGCATCCAAATAGCGCTCTAGGAACAAGGGCTCTACATCTGCCTTGCGCATGCCAAATGCCGCGACTAGCTGGTCATTCTCGCCGCGCAGGCTGATGAGCTGTGGCATAAAGTGCTGTATGTCGGCGCCATAGGTGTGTGCGAATACATCATGAATAAATTGTTCAACCTCTCGGCGATCAGGTGCACCTAGCTCAACGCTGGCAGCCTGGATATCGCTAGCAAGATGGCGTTTGGCTGCGGCAAAGGGGCGGGTTTTATACGCAGCTTCTGCATTAAAAAATAATGGACTTGCATTAAAACTTAGGCTCAGCATGTTGTCGTTCACCTTCAATTAATCATATATAACCTAAGGCAAGTAACGTGCCCATACCTCATTTTTAGGTGCATGTTTGCATCAGTCACTTTTGTTAAATAATTAGATATATATTTAACAATCAATAGGTTATGTTTGTTAATAAATTGGTGCTTAGCCCTTTCAGTCACATATTCATAGCATCTGTAGTTGTGCCCACCAAGCAAAGTGCATGCAAAAATGGTATGTAAGGTTGAGACTTATAAATTTACACCATGCAAATATTGCACTTAATTAAGGGGGCAATTAAGCATGGTGCAGTAAATTAATAATCTCTTCAATAACAACTAGTTATTGCCCAGTCACTACCCGCGCCAAGCTGGCGCCTTACAGCATTTTTGACATTGGGTTTATTGGTTGGTGCCGATGATGGGTTTATTTTTTGGCAGAAATTCAACCTACGTCTTAATTTTAACGGCCGTGGATTGCCTGATTTGCGCCAATGTGCGGCGCTGAGATAGGTTTTATAAAACTGCGTTGTAGCTATTAAAGTCTATTGAAGCTGAGAGAAAAACGTCACTTAATTGCATTTAGGTACAGTGGGGTCGGTGCTGGTTTCACCATTAGGCAAAATCCATAACAGTGGTTTAACGCGATTATCCAGTTTGCAGGCATCTATATAGGCAATGCTGCCAGCTGTTTCCTGCACGTAGCGGATGGCGGCTTCGTCCGAGTACAGTACATGCGGCGGCGATACGCCGTGGAAGTATAAGCCGTTCCAGTAATCACTTTGTGTGGTTGGCAAGCTGCCTAAGATGCTATTGGAGAAGTGCAGCCTAAGCGGGTTGTCTGGTGGCAGGTTAATAGGGTGAATGCGCTGGCCATGTGACCAGTAAGTTTTTTTGCGCCAATAAATGAGTTTGAGCTCGCCCACAGCAATGCTTTTGATAGGGCTGTCATTAGCGACAATCACTGCAATCACGGTTTTATCTGCGGCATAGCTAGGCGTAGGCAGGCATAGGCTGCTGGCTACTAGCAAGATTGCAATCAGTAAGCGCATTAGAACAGCACCGCAAATGAAGCTAAAAAGCCACGAGGTGACTCAGGCTGGTCGCCACTGCCGCCGGTAAATTCCAGTTTAAGTAACTGAGTAGGCTTAACGCGCCAAGTGGCGCCTAACAGCCAGCGTTGCTGATGACCTTCGTCAGGGCGCTGATAGGTTTCAACACGTGTAATGCCATACCAGTTGGTGCCGATGGGCAGGGGGATTGCCGTTTGCAGGTAGGCGCCATAGCCGCTGCTGTTGTTATGTGCATCCCAGCGTTGGAACGCCTCACCTAATATTTCAATGTCGTGGTAGTGCGTAAGAAAGTCTAGCCCAAGCATATGGTAACGAGTGCTAGTGGTGTTTTTTTCTTCAAACGACATTAAGTTAACACCGATATTGGCCTGCTGACCAAACGCAATACGTGCACCCTTGGTGTTTTTGAAGTTTAGCTCGTCACTGTTTAGATCTTGGTCTTTCAGTGTTTCTATAAATACGGAGTACTCTAGCGCGCTTGTATTCAGCGGTATTGCGCCAAAGGTCATGATGCCGTTAATTGCTGTTGGAAACAGCCTGCTGGTTGCAATGGGGCGGGAGCTTGTCCATACCAGCGGTGAGGCGTGTAGCTGGTTCCAGCGGCCAGTAGGTGTCAGGAAGCGCCCACCACGCAGGTTAATGTTGTCTGATAGGTTGTAATCTAAATAAAAACGCTCTAAATCAATATTGCTTTGTTTGCTGTGAAACTTGTTGTCATCATCCCAAGTAAGCGGCTTTTCTAACTCTAGTTCACCAAAAAACTTAAAGCGGCTTTCGTTTTCCCAAGTCAAAATCAGGCTGATTTCGTTAATGGCGGCACTGGCTTCTGATTCACGCGGCACCGTAATGCCAGCACTGGTGTAGCCGCCCAGTCTAAAGCCATCCATCACACCTTTTTGTGGTGTGGGAGGCTCCTCTGCATAGGCAACCTTGCACAGCAGCAGTAGCACGGCTACACTGCTGATACGGAATTTATTGATTAGAGGCATGGATGCTCCAGGCTTTAAAATCAGCGATAATTTTTGAAATTAAATGCATAACGCGGATTATATTCGATATCCATTGCAAAGCGTTGCGGCAGGTCAACAGGGACGCAATACTGTCATTAATCCAATACTGCATGAATCATAGGTGCTTAAGCACAGGCTAAATACTTTGAATCTATCCACCGTAAAATCAATGTCAGTTAAGAAATTGCTCTTGTTGGGTTTCTTGATGACGGCACTGCTGCCGATGCTGATAGTGACAGTGCTTACCTTTTACGAGGCGCGCACAGTATTGAGAGAAGAAATAGCGCGCGACATGCAAACACGCGCTAATGCAGCCTCGCGCCAGGTGGATAACATGATGTTTGAGCGGTTGCAGAATCTTGCCTCCTGGAGCCGCCTGGAAATCATGGATGAAGTAGTGATTGGTGACTTTGACAAGCGTTTATCTAACTTTCTCAATGAGCTTAAAGTAAGCTATCACGGGGTTTATCAGTCTATTTATGTTGTGAATAATCACAATGTGATCGTGGCTTCCAGCCAGCCCGCCGATATTGGCAAACCAGATGCCAGTGTGCCGTTATGGCTGCAAATTTCGTTTGCAAATCGTATTGTGCGTTTGTATCAGCTGCAGCAGCACAAATTGCGCATGGCCAGCGACATCCTAGATGCCAATCAACATAAAGTGGGTACTTTATGGGTGATTTTTGATTGGAGTGCGGTCACCAGCATCTTAGAAAGCACTTCCAATCAAGGCAGTGCGGCTGCGCTGATTAATCTGGATGATGCTCACCCCGGAACGCGCATTCTGGCAGAAACGCAGCACTGGAAAAAAATCCTGGCAGCCCATGATATTTCTGTCGATTCTATCTTACAGCCTACTGCTGAGCCGCCGATATTTAACTGGGTTGTGTCAATTGCACAATATCGCTCCGTGGTGATGGCACCCGTGCATCGTATGGGCTATATGTTTATTCTGCTCCTGATTATTACCGGCTTACTGGCCGCTACCTTTGCAGCGCCATTGTCGGCGCGCATTACTCGGCCGTTGGCTAGGTTGACGGATTACGCTAATCACTTTATGCGCTCTACCAATGGGGCACCGCCCAAAGTGGATGGGCCGGCAGAGGTGCGAGCATTATCCAGCGCGTTTAGCAAAATGATGGATGATTTAACCTTGTCTAAAGAAAACCTGACCCGCGCCGCCAAGCTGGCAGTAGCAGGTGAAATGGCTGCCGCGATGAGCCATGAGATCAGAACACCGCTGGGGATATTACGCTCATCTGCTCAAGTGTTGGCGCGTGAGAAAAAACTGAGCCCAGAAGGGCAAGAGGTGGTGGCGTTTATCAATATGGAAACTGAACGTTTAAATAAACTGGTGTCTACGCTAGTGGATTCTGCGCGCCCACGTCCGCCTGAATTTGCGCTGCATGATTTAGTGCCGATGGTAGAGCACGCGGTGGCGATGCTGCGTATGCAGGCTAATAAGAAGAGTGTTAATCTAGCCGTGGTGCTGCCCAGCCCTACTGCAACCGAGGCTGTGAGCCGGGTGCTGGTAGAGTGCGATGCCGAGCAGATGACACAGGTGCTGCTGAACTTGCTATTGAATGCGATTCAGGTACTGCCTGCCGGCGGTAAAGTGGTGGCGTCTATTATTGATGCAGCAGACCATGTCATCATTAGTGTGGCCGATAATGGCGTGGGTGTGACTGAGGCACAAAAGGAACAGATATTTGACCCGTTCTTTACGCAGCGGCCAGGTGGTATCGGTTTAGGTCTGGCAGTGTCTAAGCAGATAGTAACTGCTCACTTTGGAACGCTGGCCGTTGAGAAAAGCACATTAGGCAGCAGTGGTGCAGATTTTAGAATTGAACTACCAAAACGACAACTGCTGCAAGATGCGGCGCCATAAGAAAAGTGAAATGGTAAAGTGAGATTATGTCAGACAGTACCAAATATATATTAGCCGTAGATGATGAGCCCAGCATGCTGCGCCTGTTAGAGATTAGTCTGCGTCAGGCTGGCTATCAGCCACTTACTGCCAAAGATGGGCGCGAAGCGCTGGATGTGATTAATACGCAAAAGGTGGATTGCGTGGTTACAGATTTACACATGCCGCGCATGGATGGCTTGCAGCTCCTGAAAGAGGTGCGTAAAACCGACGCCGAGTTGCCTGTGATTATAGTGACGGCACAAGGTGAGATCAGCTCGGCGATAGACGCCATGAAAAATGGCGCTTCAGATTACATTCTGCGCCCGTTTGATTTAACCGAGCTGGAGTTGGCAATTCAGCGTGCGTTGTCTTTTTCACGCTTGGTGGTTGAGAATAGATTCCTGCGTGAAGATAAAGCAGTCGGCACCGGTTTGATTGGCAATAGCCCTGCGATGCAGCACTTGGCTGAATCTATCCGTCAGGTAGCGCCCGAAAAAGCAACGGTGCTGGTAGCGGGTGAGACCGGCACTGGCAAGGAGTTGGTGGCGCGTGCCATTCATGCCGCTTCTCCACGTAATAATGCATTATTTGTTGCAGTGAACTGTGCGGCGATACCGCATGAAATGCTGGAATCCGAGCTGTTTGGACACGAAAAGGGCGCGTTTACCGGTGCAGTGAAAGAGCGTATCGGTAAGTTTGAGTTGGCCGATGGCGGTACGTTGTTTCTGGACGAAGTGACGGAAATGCCCATGCAGCTGCAGGCCAAGCTGCTACGTGCGCTGCAAGAGAATGTGATTGAGCGCTTGGGCGGCAATCGCCCGATTGCCGTGGATATTCGCGTAGTGGCGGCAACCAATCGTAACCCGCGCGATGCAATAAAAGACGGCAAGCTGCGCGAAGACTTATATTACCGCTTAAATGTGTTCCGTATTGATCTGCCCGCACTAAAAGCACGCAAGTCGGATATTGAGCTGCTGGCAACGCACTTTTTGGCTAAGCGCCGTGTAGAGATTTCAGCGCAAGCCGTGCAGGTGCTCATGCAGTATGACTGGCCGGGCAACGTGCGTGAGCTGGAAAATGTATTGGAGCGCGCGGCAATCATCAGTGGCAATCAACTAATACAGCCACAACATTTGCCGGCTGAAATGCTCAATAGCACCAGTGAGTTCATGGACGCCAATGCGTTAGGCCATGATGCAGAGACCGCTGAAGCGCCACACAACCCGCTGTGTTTACCCAACGCAGTGGAACAGCTCGAGCGGCAACTGATTGCTAAAGCGCTGGCGCAGACCAATGGCAACAAAAGCAAGGCGGCAAAAGTGCTGGAAATTAGCGAGCGCTCCTTATGGTATAAGTTGAGCCAGTACGGCATCAGCTAGTGCGCTGGTTGCCAGCCTTGTACACAGTATGGATTAGCGTAAAAGTACCTTAGCCAATAAGCACTTGCGTTATAATTAACATTAAATAAAACCCATTAGAGTAATCAACATGACACAAACAGCAAAAACAGTAGAAAGCGCTCAATTTAATATCGGTGAAGCCAGATTTAACATGATTGAGCAGCAAATTCGTACTTGGGAGGTATTAGATCCTGTCGTGTTGGCAGTGCTAGATGCAGTGCCGCGTGAAAAGTTTGTTGCAGAGTCTCAGGTGGGCTTGGCATTTGCGGATGTGGAACTGCCTATCGGTGAAGGCCAAACCATGCTGTCACCCAAGCTGGAAGGCCGCATTCTGCAAGCGCTTAATATTAAAAAGACCGATAAAGTATTGCTAATCGGTACTGGCAGCGGCTATTTAACTGCGCTGCTGGCTACGTTGGCACAGCACGTACATGCGGTGGAAATTTACCCTGAGTTATCTAATGCTGCGCAATATCGTTTACAGGCGCAAGGTATCCATAACGCTACCCTGTACGTAGGCGATGCGGTGAATGGCTTTGCTGCCGCTGCGCCGTATGATGTGATTGTGTTTACTGGCTCATTACCACTACGCCCGATTGCCGCCGAAAGCATGTTAAACGTTGGTGGTCGTCTATTTGCAGTGGTGGGGGAATCTCCAATTATGGAAGCCACGGTGAATGAGCGTGTGAGCGAAGCTTCATTCCGCCGTGAAACGATTTTTGAAACCTGTTTGCCAGTGTTGGAAAATGCGCCACAGGCCACCAAGTTTGCTTTTTAATCGTACGTATTTATAAACGCTCACTTTTTATATGCTTAAAGTCTTTATCAAATGCATGGTGTTGTGGTCAGCGTTGGTGTGCTACGCCCATGCTGATGACAAAGCCTATTCATTGATAGAGGTTTATCAGCAAGCGCTGGCTAATGATCCCACACTGGCTTCGGCCTTAAGTGCCAATCAGGCTGCGCAAGAAACCATAGAGCAAGCCAAGGCATTGTATCGCCCCACGGTTAATTTAAATGCGGGCGCTACCGCCACGCAGTCTGATCTTAAGTATTTATCCGGGGCCAGCCCATTCAGGGTGCAAGGGCGTACCAACTATGAAGGCTATAGCTATGGCGTAGAGGCGCGCCAGCCGATTTACCGTAAAGATAGTCTGGTGCAAATTGATCAAAGCAAGGTGAAAGTTAGCCAAGCAGATAAACAGCTAAATCTAAGTAAGCAGGATTTGATTCTGCGCGTGACGCAGGCCTACTTTGATGTATTGCTGGCGCAAGACAAAATAGACCTAATCATTGCGCAGAAAGCCGCCATACTCAGCCAGCTGGAGCAAGCCAAGGCTAATTTTGAGGTTGGCACTGCCACCATTACCGATGTGAACGAGGCGCAGGCGCGTTATGACTTAGTATTTGCACAAGAAATAGCGGCGGTGAATGAGCACCAGATAGCCCAGCGCGCGGTGCAAGCCATTACTGGGCAAATGCCGCAGAGGCTGGCTAGCGTTAAGCCAGAGATGGCAGCCACCAGTTTGACGCAGGGTGTTGATAAGTGGCTAGAGGTTGCCAACCAAAATAACTTAAAACTGCAGATTCAGCAGGATGCATTGGCGCTTTCTGCGCAAGAGGTAGAGCGTTTAAACGCCGGGCATTTGCCTACATTGGATGCGGTGGCGAATTATAACGACAATTACTCCAATGGCAGCGCCAACGGTATCGGCAGTGAGCTTAAAACCGCGGTCATCGGTCTGCAGTTACAAATTCCGCTGTATCAGGGCGGGGCTGTTAGTTCACGCGTGCGTCAGGCCGTGCTCAATCAGCAAAAAGCACAAGACGATGTGCAAATTGCACGCCGTAGTGCAGAGCTTGAAACACAGCGCGCTTACCTTAATTTAAGCTCCAGTATTGCGCAGGTAAAAGCATACGAGCAGGCACTGGTGTCTAGCCAAAGCCAGGTAGACTCTACCAAGCTAGGCTACGAGGTAGGTGTGCGTACTAGCGTTGATGTACTGAACGCGCAGCAGCAGCTGTTTAGCGCTAAACGTGATTTATTGCAGGCGCGTTATAGCTATTTGGTGAATATCATCCGCTTGAAAGCAACTTCAGGCGTAGTGGCCGAGGTAGATTTAGCGGATATTAACCAGCAGCTGGTGGTTGCAGGAGCGCATTGATATGAATATTCAGTATAAGGCAGACGTTGCGTTAAGCCAGCTGGTTGTGGTGGACGTGCAAACCAAGTTAGCCGCAGTCATGGCAGCTGACGATATGCAGGCCGTGCTTAAAAATTGCGGCATATTGCTGCAAGCTGCCAATCTGCTTAATGTGGCCACGATTGTCACTGAGCAATACCCTCAAGGCTTGGGCCATACTGTGCCTGAACTATCAGCGGTCAGCCCACATATCCATGCGGTAGAGAAAGTAAGCTTCTCTTGTTTGGCCGAGCCTAAATTTAGCCGCCAATTAACGCGTGATCATGCGCAAGTAGCGCTGGCAGGGATGGAGGCGCATATTTGCGTACTACAAACCGCGCTGGATTTAATCGCCATTGGTAAACAGGTGTTTGTGGTGGAGGATGCCATCATTTCACGCAACCCGGCCAATAAAGCAAATGCCATTGCGCGTATGCGCAGCGCCGGCTGCATCATCACCAATACCGAGTCGCTAGTGTTTGAGTGGTTAGGGGTGGCGCAGGGCGATGCATTTAAGGCGATTAGTAAGCTGATTCGCTAGCTTATTTGCTCTGTATTCTTAGGCTTTAATATAAGCCTGCAGTACGTTTAAGGTTTTTTGTGTGGCGCCACGGTTCTGTGCGCTAAATTGAAAACTAGCATCGCACATAGCCTGTCTTTGCTGCTCATGCGCAAATAATTGCTGTAGTTTTTGGCTTAGCTCTTCTACATTCTGCACTCGGTTAGCTGCACCAGCCGCGATTGCCATTTTGGTGGCCTCTTCAAAGTTAAAGGTATGTGGGCCTACCAGCACGGGTTTACCCATGCTACAGGCTTCAATCAGGTTTTGCCCGCCCAGCGGCAGCAAGCTGCCGCCGATAAAGGCAACATCACAACTGGCATAGTAAGTGAACATTTCTCCCATCGAGTCGCCCAATAGGTAATGCGTGCTACTTGGTATCGCCGCATCGTTAAGTGTGGAGCGGCGCTTGAAGGTATCGTTGGATTTTTTTAGTAGCTCGGCTACTGCCTCAAAGCGCTGCGGGTGCCTAGGCACAATGATCGTGAGTAAGTCAGGGATGTTGGCTTTGCTCACCGCTTCAATAATCAAACTTTCTTCACCATCACGCGTGCTCGCAGCTAAAAATACCGGGCGCGTTGTGCCTAATTGCTGGCGTAATTGCGCCCCTAAGCTGTGTGCAGTGGCATGTGGAGCAACGTCAAATTTGATATTGCCGGTAATGCTTACCTCGGCTGCGCCTAAATCTTGCAGGCGGTTGGCATCTGCCTTGGTTTGCGCAGCAACGGCACTTAAGTTTTGCAAACCTTGGCGTAATACTTGGCCTAGTTTGGCATAACCCGCGGCAGATTTTTCTGAGAGTCTGGCGTTGACCAGCAGCACAGGGATATTACGTTGCTTGCAGCCTGCAATCAGGTTAAACCATAGCTCGGTTTCCATCAGTGCGCCAACTACCGGCTTAAAGTGCTGTAAAAAGCGGGCAACGGCAAACGGTACATCGTAGGGTAAATAAACTCGCGTAACGCTATCTCCAAACAACTGCTCGCTGGTAGCGCGGCCAGTGGGTGTAGTATGTGTCAGTAAGAGTTGGTGTTGTGGATATTGATTGAGTAGCGCTTTCACTAAAGGCTCTGCAGCACGAGTTTCACCGACAGAAACGCAATGCAGCCAAATCACTGGCTTTTGCACCGATGCTTGATAAAAGCCATAACGCTCACGCCAGTGTGCTAAGTACTCGGGCTGCTTTCTGCCGCGCCAAAGCAGCTTAAGCGGCGTAAACGGCAGCAATAGATAAAGTAAGCAGGTGTATAAGTTACGCGTCATTTTGTTATTCTGTACTGGGCAGGTGCAATATAGAGTTGTTGTATTTTCGCATAAATTTTTTCATATAGTTTTTTAAGCTGCATCGCAGTAGATTTAATTTGCCGATTTGCCGATTTGCCCTAAGCCAGCGCCAGTGCGGCCTTGAAATTTGGCAAGAGAAATTTACACTTTTGGATAAAAATATTTATCGAAAAACAGCTTGACCTACCACTACAGAATGATTAAATTACTAAAAAAACACAATATATAGTGGTTAATGCGTGGTTGTGGTGGTGTTAAAAAGTTAGTGTGTGCTTACCATCTTCAACTGCGTTGCCGTTAAATAATACAGACTTATCTCATTGTTTTATCGTTGATTTAAGTCTACCAATAAGAGGGTAAAATAATGCTAAAAGCCGTAGATGCTGCTAAGAATTCAAGTACAGATGTTGAAAAAGAAATTCCGGTTCAACCTGTTTCACTGGATATTTGGGATAAAAAATATCGTTTGAAGTCTAAGCAGGGTGAAAATGTTGATCAAGACATGGATGCCTCATATCTACGCGTAGCACGTGCCTTAGCCGATGTAGAAACTACTGAAGAAAAACGTGCTGAATGGCATGAGAAATTCTTATGGGCATTGCGCCGTGGTGCTATCCCAGCAGGCCGTATTACTTCAAACGCAGGTGCGTTAGAGCATAAGCCAGCGACGTCTACCATCAACTGTACTGTTTCTGGTGTGATATCAGACAGCATGGATGATATTTTAGGCAAAGTGCACGAAGCTGGCTTAACCCTAAAAGCAGGTTGTGGTATTGGTTACGAGTTCTCTACTTTGCGTCCAAAAGGTGCGTTTGTCGCTGGTGCAGGCGCTTACACCAGCGGCCCATTATCTTTCATGGATATCTACGACAAAATGTGTTTCACCGTATCTTCTGCGGGTGGCCGTCGTGGTGCACAAATGGCAACGTTTGATATCTCACACCCAGATGTGACTGATTTCATCAAAGCAAAACGTGAAAATGGCCGTTTACGCCAATTTAACTTGTCATGCCTCATCACTAAAGAGTTCATGGAAGCAGTAAAAGCGGATGCTGAGTGGAAACTGGCTTTCCCTGTCACGGAAAAAGAATCCATTATTGATGGCTTGAATGTAAACGACGAAAGCCAAGTAGTATGGCGCGAGTGGCCAATCAAGGGTAAATATCTGACTAAAACCGATGGTGTAGATGCAGGCAAAGTAGCATGCCGCGTGTACAAAACCATCAAGGCACGCCGTTTGTGGGATGTGATTATGTCCTCAACTTACGATTTTGCTGAGCCAGGTTTCATTTTGATCGACCGCGTAAACGAAATGAACAACAACTGGTTCTGCGAAAATATCCGCGCAACCAACCCATGCGGCGAGCAACCATTGCCACCATATGGCGCATGCTTGCTAGGCTCAGTTAACCTCACACGCTTTGTGAAAAAACCATTCACCGATGAAGCCTACTTCGACTGGAAAGAATACCGCGAAGTAGTCGCGATTTTCACGCGTATGCTAGATAACGTAGTAGAAATCAATGGCTTGCCATTACAACAACAGCGCGATGAAATCATGCGTAAACGCCGTCACGGCATGGGCTACCTAGGTTTAGGTTCTAGCCTCACCATGATGAAAATGAAATACGGTGAAGAAGACTCTATCAAGTTCACTGAAGAAGTCACACGCGTGATGGCTGAAGAAGGCTGGAGCGTAGGCGTGCAATTGGCCGAAGAAAAAGGCGCAGCACCTATCATGGATGAGAAATTTGAAGTCACCGCAGACATGCTGGCAAAACGCCCAGAAATGGCAGCAGACGGCATTAAAGTCGGCCAAAAAATTGCAGGTAAAGTATTGCTGGGTAAATACAGCCGCTACATGCAGCAGTTCCCAGAAGGCTTGCGTAACCAAATTGCAGCTAAAGGTGCACGCTTCACGCACCATAGCTCAATCGCGCCTACAGGCACTATTTCACTGTCATTAGCTAATAATGCAAGTAACGGTATTGAGCCATCATTCGCGCACCACTATGCACGTAACGTGATTCGTGAAGGTAAAAAATCAAAAGAGAAAGTCGATGTGTTCTCTTATGAGTTGTTAGCTTACCGTGAGTTGATCAACCCAAATGCAATGCCATTTAGCGATAAGCCAGAAGAGCAATTGCCGGATTACTTCCTGGATTCTTCAACCATCATGGCTAAAGCACATGTGGATATCCAGGCAGCATCACAAAAATGGATTGATAGCTCAATTTCAAAAACCATTAACGTGCCTACAGATTATGACTTTGAAGACTTCAAAAACATCTATCTATACGCATACGATAAAGGCCTAAAAGGCTGCACAACGTTCAGATTTAACCCTGAAGCGTTCCAAGGCGTATTGGTGACAGAAAAAGACTTAGAAAGCACCACTTACAAATTTACCTTAGAAGACGGCACAGAGATTGAAGCCAAAGGTAATGATGAGATTGAATATGATGGTGAGATTCATAGCGCAGCTAACTTATACGATGCATTAAAAGAAGGCTACTACGGAAAATTCTAATCATTAAAATGGCTGCGCTCGCGATTGCGTTGTTAAAAATCAGTTTTAAATCCTCATGTACTATTTGTACACTCCGGTTCAAAACTGATTTTCGCCTAGCACTCGCATCGCTCGCTACGTTTTACTGATTGAATTTTAGTTTAAATAGCAATAAGACCTCATTTCGGTGAGAAGTGACTTAAAGCTAGACAACAAGCAACTACGGAACGGGAAAGCCAAAAAGACCCCACAGGAGACCAAACATGGCGATTAAAATTGAAAAGAAAATTGTTAGCTACAACCTAGTGTCAGAAGAAGACAAAGCAAAAGCTGCCGAAGCCAAAGTAGCGGAAGCTAGCACTAACGTTGTGCAACTAGGCGAGCCACTAGGCCGCCCAGAAAAGTTAGTAGGCAACACCTACAAAATTAAAACACCGGTAACCGAGCACGCGCTGTACATCACCATTAATGATATCGTGATGAACGAAGGCACACCACAAGAACACCGCCGCCCGTTTGAAGTGTTCATCAACTCCAAAAACATGGAGCACTTTCAATGGATTGTTGCGCTAACACGCGTGATGTCAGCGGTGTTCCGTAAAGGCGGCGATGTGACCTTCTTGGTAGAAGAGCTTAAAAGCGTATTTGAACCAAGTGGCGGTTACTTCAAAAAAGGCGGTAAGTTTGTACCTAGCCTAGTAGCAGAAATCGGTGAAGTGGTAGAACAACACTTGCAAGAAATCGGTATGCTTAAGAAACCAGGCTTAGATGAACACCAACAAAAATTGGTAGAAGAGAAAAAAGCAGAATACCTAGAAAAACACGCTAAAACAGGTGAAGAAGTGAATGAAGAAGGCTTCCCAAAAGGTGCGCAGCTTTGTAAAAAATGTAATACCAAAGCTAGCATTATTATGGATGGATGCTTAACTTGCTTGAATTGTGGTGAAAGTAAGTGCGGTTAAATTAAAAAAGGAGCTTCGGCTGTGTAAGTTGTGTGCGACACCCCATAAGCGACTAGTTCTACCCCATAAGTCGCTAGCACCAACCGCATAAAGCACTAGTAAAAAGCCTGATAATTCAGGCTTTTTTATGTTTTCATTGAAGTTTTAAAGGGTATGCAATTAGTTATGGATGTCTAATAAGCCTAGGTTTGTTAATAAATAACTGTTTTCGGCCTCAAACGGACGTCTAATTATTGTTTTTTCAAATTGGCATATTATTAACATGAGCATTCGTTTCGATTCTGTTACACGTAACATGTTGAATGGTATTATTGAATTTATTATATCCTCATGAAATAACAATAAATAAGTAAGTCATAAACATTTAGAGGAATCAAATGCGTGTATCCCTGCCAGCCCTATGGGCACTAAACGAGAAGACTCGAATTGGCTATATAAAGCAGATATTGATTCCTGACATAATTACTGATTCGACCCTTCTGAGCCACTGTTCACACTCTGACCCACAAGCCATCTACTAAAATCTTTCCCAATCAAATCGCTACCAAAAAAGCTAAGGTGGTGACTATCTCGATAGTAGCTTCTGTTCGAGTAAGTTGCTTGGCATTTTTTTGAATCACATAGAACATTTATTGGGTCATATACTAATAGTTGCGGATGCTTCTCTTTCAACTTCGCTACTATTCCACGCATGACCAATTGTCGGTCATCAACTTCTGCTCTTGATACACTGCAACCATTAGAGACAACTGTCTTAACACGTGGGATGCAGCCCCTCGGAAGGAATGGCAGTTCTGGAGTATCAAGAATTACTATCACTTTTTTGCCAGAGCCCTCTAATAACGATATTGCATTATTTAGCCCTAGATACAAAGCCTCTATCTTGTTTGAGGTATGGTCATCCCCAAGTTTGAATTTATTTTTCCCAGCGCCATGCTTGTTAATAGAATCGGCATTATAGTAATTCTCAGACACATATCGTCCAAACATAGGAAGCACAACTAATTTGGCATGGCTCTCCAACGTAATGTATCTAAAGAGCTTGTCAAATTTTTCTTTGCAATTTAATTTTGGGTGGTTGGGGTTGTTAACAGTAATGCCCATCGTAGGTGGGCAGCCATATAAGCCTAATGCTAACCATTCATTTGTACTTTCGTTATCGGGAATACCTGGGATGAGATGATGAGCATGACTGTCCCCGACAAGTAAAGCAGTTGCTTCTTTCTTTGAAGATGTTAGACAGAATGACAGAAAAGGCATAGCTTTACTAATTGCTGGCGGGCATGAATATCCAGGTAACGCGTAATTATCAAGGTCTTTCAAGAACAAAATTTGACCTTGATTGACTGACCTAAAAGTAAGCCCATCTCTATTAAATGATGCGTACCCAGCAAAAGCTAATATTGCTAGCGTAGTAATTAGAATAACAGTGACTCTTGTAGATTTGGAGTACCTTATGTTTTTTTCAATTAGAATAAGCGTTAACCATGAAAGAAATAAAGAAAGAATGACGATGACAATTCGTATGTTTAGAGGGGGGATCATTCCTTTTCCAACGATGCGTGCAAAAGATAGTAATGGCCAATGCCATAGATAGAGTGGATAACTGATAAGACCACACCAAACAAAGGCCTTGTTTGATAAAACCGTTTTATTGAACCATGCCTGCTGTCCTGCTGAGATGATAAAGAACGTGCCTAAAGTTGGGAGTAATGACCACCAGCCAGGAAATGCACTTTCCTTATTAATTAGGAGTAATCCGAGACCAAGTAACGAAATACCCAAGACTGACTGAAGGTTTTTTTTCTTCTCAAGTAAATATGTTTTATGCAGGGAAATATAAGCTAGTATGCCACCAATCATTAACTCCCAAAAGCGTGCTGTCGGTAAATAGAATGCAGATATTGGGGTAGTGTTGATGAAGTAAATATTTGTACCGAATGATACTATTGCGACAGCTACCGTAAGCCATAAAAAGCTCCAGCGATGCTTCCATGCAAGCATCATGATTATTGGTGCAAAAATATAATATTGCTCCTCAATTGCTAGGCTCCATAGATGCAGTAATGGCTTGGTTTCCATGGTGGAATCAAAATAACCGTTTCCTTGCCATAAAATAAAGTTGGAGAGAAATCCAGCCCCACCAGCGATATGAATGCCCAACTCTTTATATTCATCATTAAATAATAGAAACCAGCCTAAGGCGTAAATTGAAGCAATCACGAGAATTAATGAAGGGAATATTCGTTTAATTCTTCGGGAGTAAAACTCTAAAATGCTAAAGCTATTGTTTTCCAAGTTACCAAAAATAATCATGGAGATCAGAAATCCAGAAATAACAAAGAAAATGTCTACCCCAATAAATCCGCCCTCAATCCATTCAGGGAAAGCATGAAAGCCTACAACAGAAAGAACAGCTACCGAACGAAGCCCGTCAATATCTGCCCTGTACTTTGGGTGTGTTAGTTGCATTTCTGCCATGTGATTTATATGAGTGATAGTATTGTTAATCACAAAAGTTGTGAGTAATTCAAGTGGGTGGGATTATTGCACATTATAGCCATAACCTCTTGATTCCAAGGCTCACTTTGTTTCTGCCGACTCTTGAATGATGAATTTACACATTGGGCTGGACGCAGACAACGATTTTTTAAACAACTCTTTAGCCAAGTAGGAGGGGCAAAAATTGCCTACGGTTTGTCTTAAATTGCCGTGTGAGTAGAGCAGAGTCTGCCCATCCTACTTAAATCTATTGGCATGAGATGTGCAGAGTTAAAACAACTCTTCCACATGCTTTTTGATATTCATAGCCATTTTTTTGTAGGTAAGTCGTTATCGACACCATCAAAGGGGTCTTCAATTTCTTCGGCAATCAGCTCTAAGCTGGCTAACACATAGAAAATAAACACTACGACTGGAATCACGTAGTAACCCAAGTTAAACACATAGCCAAATGGCAGTGTCATTACATAAAAGAAGATGAATTTCTTAATAAACGTACTGTAAGAGTAGGGGATTGGTGTGTTTTTAATGCGTTCGCAAGCACCGAAAATCTCGGTAAATGATTGCAGTTCGGCGTTGATAATATAAAACTGATCACCTGTCATTTTGCCTGTTGTATATAACTCATTGGCTTTATGAAACAAAATTTTAGCCACTTGGTTTGTGATGGTCTATGGCTAAATATAAGCCATCAAATAATTTTTACTACTACCTTTCCCTTGGCTCGACCTTTTTCGAGGTAGGCAAGTGCTTCCTTTGCTTGATTAAACGGAAATATTTTGTCGATGACTGGTCGTATGACGCCTGCTTCTAGAAGCTTACCAATCTCCCCAAGCTGGTGACCATCAGGATGTGCAAACAGGAATGAATACTCCACATTGCGTTTCTTGGCTTGGCGAATTATCTTGCAGCTAATCAACCCGAATATAAACTTCATGAGGAAGTTCATGCCTCTGGCGCGAGCGAATGCAGCGTCTGGTGGGCCGATGAGCGACACGACCTTGCTCTTGGGTTTCAATATCCGAAGTGACTTCTCGATTCCGTCGCCTCTGACGGTGCCAAGCACTGCGTCGTAGTCTTGTAGCACATCCTCAAATTCCTGCTTCTTGTAATCTATTACCTCATCGGCGCCGAGGCTCCTCACCAAATCTACGTTGCCCGTACTAGTCGTTGTGCCCACCTTTGCGCCGAGATGTTTTGCGAGCTGAATCGCGAACGTACCAATGCCTCCAGAACCAGCGGGTATGAATACCTTCTGACCAGGTTTGAGATCTGCCCGTTCTTTGAGCGCTTGCCAAGACGTGAGCCCGACCATCGGGATAGAAGCTGCTTGCACGAAATCCAGGTTTGTTGGTTTGATTGCGGCAGCGCTCTCGGGTACAACAGCATATTCAGCGAGCGATCCTGTGCCAGTATCGAAAATACTGGCGAATACGGCATCTCCTGGTTTAAAGCGTGTCACGCGACTTCCCACTTCTACCACGATACCTGCTAAATCGCTGCCCATCGTAGCTGGTAGTTTAAATTTGAGAATAGCCTTGAATGTTCCCTTAGGAATCATATAGTCGATTGCATTCAGTCCAGCGGCGTGCACCTGAACAAGCATTTCGTCTGGCTTGATTGCAGGCCGGGGGATATCTGCAAACGCGAGCTGATCGGACTTGCCATAACGTTTTAAGATAAGTGCTTTCATCATTTCTTCCTCTGGTTCTTATTGAGGCTGTTTGTATTGTTGCATGCACACCCTACATACGCAAACGCCAACACAAGAGCGACTTCGATAAAGATGGCAGGCAGTATGCCGCTAGATGCATGTCCTACAGAAAACTCGTAAGCACCGAGAGCCGCCAATATTAAGCAGGATATGATGGTTCCGTTAATAAGCGCTGTACGGGTTGTCGAATGCTCTGCATTTCTTGCGAAGAAAAACATCGCGGCGATACCTGTATAGAGTGCTGCGATTCGTCTTGCCATCAGCCCTGCCGAGGTTGTAAGTTCCACTCCCCAGCCTGCTAGCATCTTATCTGGCGCAAACATCAAGATGATGGCCAACAATACAAACAAAATTGAGCTGAACACTGAAAGGCGATAGAAAGATAATAATTTCATGATGGTCGCCTATGGTTGGCTAGCTATTATGTCGAGTGAATCAAGTTTCAGCTCTTGACGAATGCCGATATCAACTAAGGCAGCAGGTGCAAATCTTCTCAAGAAACTTAGGCGACACGCTAATTTGCCAGCAGCGTAACGTAATTTAGGATTTTTAGCATTGGCAGCTTTTAATACAACGTTAGCGACGACTTTGGGATCATCGCCTGCAGCAATAGCCACTTTCATTAATTTTGCGAGTGCTTTCCGCGCAATATTGTACTCATCTATTTTGGCGTCTACTTCTAAGGTGTTGGCTTCAAAATGCGTATTGGTATAGCCAGGTTCAACCACAGAAACACGGATGCCCCTCGTTCGCAATTCATGGTCTAAAGATTCTGAGAAGCCTTCTACTGCATGCTTAGTGGCTGCATAGGTTGCCATGTACGGTGCTGGTATCAGCCCAAGGATGGAGCCGATATTGATGATTCGACCTTTACCCTGTTTTCTCATATAGGGCACTACCGCACGTGTCATGCGGACAATGCCAAAAAAATTGGTATCAAAAATCATTTTAGTTTGTTCAATTGAACTCTCTTCGGCCCCGCCTGGCGCTACGCCGAAGCCTGCGTTATTCACAACTAGATCAATCCGGCCTTCAATTTTTACTACTTCTTTTATGGCTGCTTCAATAGACTCTTCACTATTCACATCTAGCGCAATCATCTTGTATGAGCGTTGGGTGGCTTGCGCAACCTTACGGCTCGTTCCATAGACCTTATAGCCAGAATTTGCCAGTAGCTCTGCTGTGGCCTGACCAATACCTGATGATGCCCCTGTCACAATCGCAACGCCTAATTCTTTCTTACTCATATCAATCTCCTTTATGGGTGGATTATCTAGCTTTATAGTGATACTATCGAATTGAAAGTAACTGTCACTATCGATTTGATAGTATGTTACTACCGATTTAATATTAAGTCACTACTAAAATGATATGAACTCGAAAATTAATGCTAAAAATTCTTGCCCAATCGCCAGGAGCCTCGATTTTCTTGGTGACGCGTGGAGTATATTGATACTTAGGGATGCGCATGCTGGCCTCACTCGCTTTGAGCAATTTCGTAAAAATCTCAGTATTGCACCGACAATACTGACTAAGCGTCTGGCTACTCTCACCGAGGAAGGTATCCTTGAAAAAAGGGTCTACTCAGAACACCCGCCGCGTGATGAATATGTGCTGACAGTAGCAGGCAGAGACTTCCTTCCCGTACTTTTTATGATAGGAGACTGGGGGCGGAAATACCGCGGGGATGGTAAATTAGTACGCTTCCTAGATGCAGAAGCAGGTACGGAGATTAAACCTGTTGTATTAGATGAGGTTACAGGTGCAAAAATTGGTACTCGTCCGATAAAAATCGTCGGGCCAGACGACGAGTTATAGCCAAGATAAAGCGGGTTTAAGACCGAAAAGGTCTTCCCCAACCTCAATAAGTGCTAAGACCGTAAAGGTCTTCCCTACAGAATAATGTGCTAAAGCACATTATTCTGAGTGAAAGCACTAAGTCGCTTGTTAAAGCAACTCTTCCACATGCTTTTTGATATTGGCAGCCATTTTTTTGGTGGGTAGGTCGTTATCATCGCCGCCAAACGGGTCTTCAATCTCTTCGGCAATCAGTTCTAAGCTGGCTAGCACATAGAAAATAAACACCACGACTGGAATCACGTAGTAACCCAAGTTAAACACATAGCCAAACGGTAGTGTCATTACATAAAAGAAAATGAATTTCTTAATAAACGCGCTGTAAGAGTAGGGAATCGGTGTGTTTTTAATGCGTTCGCAAGCGCCGCAAATCTCGGTAAATGATTGTAGTTCTGCGTTGATAATATAAAACTGATCACCTGTCATTTTGCCTGTTGTATATAACTCATTGGCTTTTTGAAACAGAATTTTAGCCACTTGGTTTGGGGTGTGTTTGTGGTGGTTTATGGCTAAATCTAAGCCTTCAAACAACATTTGGCTGACTTCTTCATTGGATAAGTGTTTAGAAAGCACCGAAGCATAAGTCGGGATGGCTTTTCTAAAGAAATTGCGGTCACTTTCTTCGGATAAATAAGCGGAGAGTTTAAGCGCTAGGTTGCGGCTGTTGTTGACCAAAGCGCCCCATAGTTTTCTACCTTCCCACCAGCGCTCATAGGCGGTGTTGGTTCTGTACGCCAATAATAATGACAATACAAAACCGACTGTGGTGTGCATTAACGGGATATTCTTCACATGACTTTTTTCGGAAAGTTGCCAAAACTCCAACTCCAAGTAGGCAATGCCACCAGCGTATAACCCAATGAAGATCATCATGGGAATGAGCTGCCGAAAGGTATCCGATTCGTGGAAACGGAAGATAAAGGTAATCCAGTCTTTTGGGTTATATTGAATCATTATTTTGCTAAAAGCTGCCTGTTAAAAGTTTGAAGTGAGTATAGCATGACAGCAATTTTGGGCTGGAAAGGTGGGCCGCAGTGGTATTCACTGCGGATGATAGGTGCTAAGTCAGCTAAGCCAGCTAAGTAGGATGGGTAACTCCTTACTCACACGTAACAATCTAAATCTTCACCATTCCTTAGTGCGAAATAGTGTAATTTTGTAAGGTGCTACCAAATAAAACTAACCCAAGTGGCGAGGTAGTCAATATCACCGCCACCAGCTTTGTCCACCTGCGTACCTGTGTACATATGCACATAGGATGCGGTAGCGACCATGTGCTGGTTAACTTTCCACTGTGCTGCGGCTTCTAATGCTGTTCCTACATATTTAGATGCATCGGTAGCTGGTAACAGCACACGCCCTGTTGTTGCATAAATTGCATCTTGCTTGTTATGTTTCCAGATAAAGTCACTGCCAAATGTGATGGTAAGATCTTCTCTGGGCTGCATCTGTAGTGAGGCATGAATGTCGGCCAGATTGGCTGGGCGAAAAAACGCGGCATCATTGAAATAATTAGCTTTAAAAAATAATGGGTTAAAGGTTTCTAATTTGCCGTCTTTTTTATTGCTGTCGCCACTTGCGATATCGGCTTTGATGCCTAGGCGTGGATGCCAGGCAAGGTCTTTAAAGGTGTAACCGGTATCGCTGGCAAAGGTCCAGGCGCGAATCTCTTTGTCGCCAACCTCGCCCAGTTGTGCTACGGCTTCCCAGTCGTAATCCCATTGTCCAGTCTTGCCAAACCAGCGTAGGCCTAAGGTATGCCGATTCTCAACACCCTTGGCACCCACGTAAGCCGCTTCATCATTGCGGTAGTTTAAGTAGTAAGCATCTACACTGGCGCCAGATGATGCACCTAACGGAGTGCTGGCATAAATGCCACTAAAGGTTTGTGCCTGATTTGGCCTATCGGCCTCGTATCTGTCTTCTTTTACCGGGCGCGATACAAATGCATACAGTTTCTTATTGCCTTCGTTAGAATGAACAAACTGTAAGCCATCAAATTTCAGTTGAGTATTCGGCCCCGCGCGCGTGGCGATCAGTCTTCCAGACCCGTAACTCATGGAGAATCTACCTGCGCGGATGGTTTGCCTATTCCCATTTGGGCTTGGATCGCCAAAGGTATAGTCCACAAAGGCTTGCTGTAGGTCGAGCGGGTTTTGATTCACGTCTAACTTATTCTCTCCGCCAAACTGTATGCTGGATATTCCTTGCACAAAGAACCGCAGGCGTTCATTTGCATGCACGTCCGCATGCAGCATGATTCTTTGCAGGCCATAATGGTCACTATCTGCACCCTTTATGCCAAAGGCTTGATTGTGAGACTGCTCATAACGCTCCCTGATTTCGCCGCCAAAAGAGAGGTAGCTTTCAGTGTTTTCAGGGTCTAGTGGAATGTATTTGTATGCATCAAATGGATCAGTACGTTTTGCAGGGTCAGCCAAATAGGAATAGCGCTCCGTGTAGCGCAGGATTGTATAAGGCGGTGGCTTAGCATTTGGCGCCCCAAATGGCACATCTTCTGCAAGGATAGATTCATGAGGATGAACGAATTGTGTTTCAGGTTTTTGGCTATCAGGAAGTATGTAATCTGCGGCCAAGGCTGGAAAAGTGATGACACCGGCCATCATTGCTGCCGTTAAGCTAATGGGTACCACGCCAGAGGTTTTGATTTGTTTTTTCATGATTTAGAAACTCTAAGATGCTGGTTTAATGGCGAGTTAATTTTGTGTAATATCAAGCGGGTCAGAAGGGGAGTCCCCCTTCTGACTAATGACGAATTCTATTTATTGCCGCTTTGCGCATTAAATGAAGTGATGAGGTTACGGTAGTCAGGGATATGGTTAGATAACAAAGTCGCCAAGCCTTCCACATCATTACGCCAATCACGATGTAACTCACAAGCCACCCCAAACCAAGTCATGAATTGCGCACCAGCTGCTGCCATCCGTTGCCATGCCGCATCACGCGTCATTTCATTAAACGTACCTGAAGCATCCGCCACCACAAACACCTCAAAACCCTCTTCAATTGCAGCTAATGCCGGGAATGCCACGCATACCTCAGTCACCACACCAGCAATAATCAATTGCTTCTTACCGGTCGCTTTAATCGCTTTCACAAAGTCTTCGTTATCCCACGCATTGATTTGGCCTGGACGTGGAATGAATGGTGCATCTGGGAACATCTCTTTCAACTCTGGCATCAATGGACCGTTCGGGCCATTCTCAAAGCTAGTAGTTAAGATCGTTGGCAACTTAAAGTATTTGGCTGCATCTGCCAGTGCCAACACATTATTCTTGAAACGATCTGGCTCGATATCACGCACTAAAGATAACAGGCCTGCTTGGTGATCTACTAATAAAACTACTGCGTTATCGCGGTCTAGACGTACATATGGTTTGTTCATTTTCATTTCCCTTTTTTAATAATGTTTAGTGTTGTAATTTGTTTGTTGCTGGAACGGTTCCCACTATACGGAGATGATTAATTGCACACTAGATGGTTAAATGATAAATTACTTTTCATTTAAATGAACAATTGCCAAGGGTAACTAGACTGCTGTAAATTGTGATTAGAATTTGGTGTAGTTCAGCATGCGGCCCGAAGCAGGCAACAATTTGTTAAACAATTCTTTAGTAATGCTAATATGTTAGTAACATCTCAAATAAAATTTGAGTCTAGCCTCAGGTGGAAGATTATTAGCACCACAGGGCTTCTTACACGCCGTTGCTGCTAATACCATTGCATATATAAGCCATTGATAACAGATGAAATTTATGAGTACCAATCAGAGATGGAATCTTAAGTGCCTCGTAGCCGCTGTGATCACTGCGCTAGTTGTATTCCTTTTTCTAAATCATTTTCTTCATCTGCAAAAGCAAAAGCTGAAAGCAGATGAAACGCTGAAGTCGTCTATTTATGGAAACCTGCTTTGGACCGAAGTAGACCGTGAATTAAATTCAATTTTGTTCATTTCCAACGGTATGGCTAGTTTTATCTCAGCATATAGGGATGACCTGCGCCCGGAGAAAATTAAATTCATACTTAAAGATTTATGGCAGCGCTCCAAGCACGTCCGTAATTTAGGTGTGGCCGTGGGTTATAAGTTAACTTACGTTTATCCGGAGGCTAATAATTCAAAAATCATTGGTAAGGATTTTAGAGATATTCCCCAGCAATGGCCCAAGGTAAAGCAAGCGGTTGAAACACGCCAAGGCGTGTTTGATGGGCCTGTCGACTTGATACAAGGCGGCAAGGGCTTTGTTTATCGCTACCCGATATACTTAGATGATGAGTATTGGGGAATCATGTCTACGGTAATTAATACCGATGAATTTTTGGATGCAGCATTTAAAAATACCCCTAAAAACCATCAATTCGCTATCAGGACAAGCGATAGTAAAAAAGTCTTTTATGGCGATCCAGCATTGTTTGCAGATAAAAACACTTATAAGCAGACTAGTATCGTGCCCAATGGTAAATGGGAATGGGCGATTAAAAACCATACCAACACATTTACCAATCAATTGTTTGTTTACCAGATTATTGGGTTTTTATTCAGCTTGTTATGTGGCGTAATGGTTTATCGCATGATCCACGCAATGCGCAGGCTCTCCGAGCAGGCAATGCTGGATAGCCTGACTCATCTGCCGAACCGCAGGCTGCTCCAAGACCGTATGGATGTTGCCTATCAGTCCTGTAACCGCTTACACAAGATGATGGCGATACTCATTATCGATATCGATTATTTTAAGAAAGTTAACGATACTTATGGCCATGATTTTGGCGATGAGGTCATTAAAACCGTGGCGAATGGCATCAAAGCCACACTGCGCGACACCGATACCGTGAGCCGCGTTGGCGGCGATGAATTTATAGTGCTTTTGAAGGAATTTAAAGTGTTAGAGAATGTGCATGCTATCGCGCATAAGCTGACAGAGGTGTTTGCTAGCCCTTGGTTAGTGTTGGATAAAGAGATTACGATACATTTAAGTATTGGAATCTCGGTTTTCAACCCAGACGACCCCGTTAGCATTAAAGCGCTGTTGAAAGAAGCGGATATCGCTTTATATGATTCAAAAGCCCAAGGTCGGAACAGATTTAATTTTTATAAAAAAGAAACCATCACTTAAGCATAACAAATGCGCAATTCTGGTGGTGCTTAAAATTTAACAGATTAAAAGAGCGCTCGCACGATACCCCAAAACTGTTAGTAACTACAATCATTGGGGCAGGTCCCAAGGTGAGGGCGTTATCAGTATTGATCTCACTTAACTGTTAGATAAATACTGTGCAAATGACGCTAGGTTCATTGGTCTAGCGATAAAGTAACCCTGCGCAGTATCGCACCCTAGGCTCTTTAGGGTATTCCAGTCTTTTTGCGACTCAACGCCTTCGGCTACGCTTTTCACTTGTAGTTTATGCGCCATTTCGATACTGGATTCCACCACAATGCGCATAGCCTCGCTGTCAGCCAGATCAGTGACGAAGGACTGATCAATTTTCAGCTCACTAAATGCAATACGTGTCAGTTGCTGCATAGTGGAGTAGCCGGTGCCATAATCGTCGATAGATAGTGTGAATCCTTTCATGCATAAGCGCGTTAGATTCTCCAGTGCATGTGCAGCGTAAGACATCGCCGCAGTCTCGGTGATTTCTAAAATAATGTGGTCGGGTTCAAGCCCGATTTCTCGCACGATACGCGTAATTTTGTCGGCAAATGCAGTGTCATCCAGTGAGGCTAAAGAGATATTGACGGATAGGTTAAAGGTATGACCTTTATTGTGAAAATCTCGCAGTGCGATGGATGCTTTTTCTAGCATCATAAAAGTTAAGCCTTCAATATTATTAGTTTGCTCAAGCTGTGGAATAAAACCATGCGGGCCGACCAGGCCTAGTTCGGGATGATTCCAGCGCGCTAGTACCTCAGCGCCCACTAATTGATCAGTGGCTAAATCTATTTTAGGTTGGAAGAATGGCTCAAACTCATCGGCGGCGACTCCTTGCAGAATATCTTTAAGCATAAAACCATCTGCAATGTTTGCTGCTTCCAGCCATTTATTTTCTGAGCGCTCATATTTAAGTAGCATATTTCTAAGCTGTACTAATGCAACGGGTTTTTCAATGGCACCAAGTAATTTTATGCCATACATTTTTGCCATCCGCGCCGCTGACCCCAGCAACCTGCCGCCGAGTGCGCTCATGAGGATAATAGAAACATTGTGGCGCTCTTGGCTTAAATGACGCAAAAATTCTAAGCCGTCCATCTCTGGCATGTTTAAGTCGCAGATAATAATATCGACGAGCTTTTCACTATTACCACGAATCATTTCAATTGCTAGCTGGCCATTGCATGCGTCGTGAATCGAATCCACCCCCAGTGAGCGCAACACATTAATGAGCATTTGACGCTGAAAATCATCGTCTTCCACAACTAAAATATTCAGTTCTTTGGTTTGCATGATTTTTCCACTTTTATTGTGTTGTTGGATTTTTTGCTGCAAGTAGGCATGTTTCAAACTGCTGTATGGCTTCATTTAATGCAACGATTGATGCTTTTATATTAGGTGGCTCTTTACCTTTTGATGCCAGCTCAATAAAGGTATATATTTTGGTGAGTTGCGTTGCGCCTACCATGCGGCTAGAGCCTTTCAAGCGGTGCGCTATGCGCTCAGCATTGGCTTGCTCACCTTGCTCTAGCGCTTGAATCAACTTGGGGTTATCACCACGAATATAGGTCAAAAACTCTTCTAGTACTTGAACTTGCTCAATACTATCAGGGACGACTTCTTTCAATATTGCAAAGTCGATAGGGCTGTTGTTGGGGCTAGCCATTTCAGATACGGCAGTTTCGCCCTGGGTATCAGCGTGTGCTGAAATGTGTAGCCATTTAATGAGGACTTCTTTCAATTGCGTCAAATTAGCGGGTTTTACTAATAAATCATCCATGCCAGCGAGTTTGCAGCGTTCATTTTCTTCGGCTAGTGCATTGGCTGTCCAAGCAACGATTGGTGTGTGGGGTCTGGCATCTTCAGCCTCAATTTTGCGTATGGCTTGCGCAAGATCATAACCATCCATTTCCGGCATGTGGCAGTCGGTGATGACCATGTTAAAACCACCGTTGCGCCACATAGCGAGTGCTGATTGTCCATTTTCAGCCGTTTTAGAGCGTAAACCCAGTAATTTGAGCTGGCGTGCCAGCAAGTTACGGTTGATGGGGTGGTCGTCTACCGCTAGGATAAGCGGCGCACTATTGTTATAGTCAAATAAGGGTAGCACGGCTTTTCTTGCTACCTCTGGATGCGGGCTATGCACGGCCTCTGCAGAAGCGCTAGAAACAGGCAGTGTTAAAGTCAGGCTGAAAGTAGAGCCGTGACCTAGTACACTTTCTAGTTCAATCTTACCGTCCATAAACTCGGCTAAGCGGCGGCAGATTGCCAGCCCCAAACCAGTACCGCCGTACATGCGTGCAGTATCTGCACTCTCCTGACGATAGCGCTGGAATAGATGCTGTTGTACCTCTTTACTCATGCCTATGCCGGTATCTTTCACAGAGAAACGTATGGTTTCGCTATTTTCTAGCTGATTGACTAATTCGGCTCGGATCTCAATGCCACCATGTTCGGTAAATTTAATCGCATTACTCACAAAGTTATTTAATACTTGCGAGAGGCGTAGTGGGTCAACCATATGTGCTGCGCTGAGCCGCGGGTCGGCGTGCTGTGCAATCATGAGGCTTTTTGCACTAGCGACGCGTGAGTAGGTGTTATCTACTTCTTGTAATAACTGGTGAATATGCGTGGCGCGCGGTGATAGTTCTAGTTTGCCTGCCTCAATTTTTGACCAGTCCAGAATATCACTCACGATACGTAACAGGCTTCTGCCGGAATCCCAGGCGGCTTGTAGCGTTTCGCTCTGTTCATGGTCTAAAGGTGTTAATGACAGTACTTCCAGCATGCCCAGCATACCGGTTAGCGGTGTGCGTATTTCATGGCTCATGGTGGCGAGAAAGGAGTCTTTAGCACGATTCGCGAGTTCTGCTTGTTCCTTAGCTGAAACGAGTGCTTGCTCGTTTTTCTTGCGCTCAGTGACATCTTTAAAGAGAATGCCTACTTGCGTGCTTCCATCTCCCCCGATGCGCGATGCAAACACATCGTAATGCCGGTTCATCGCATTGGCCCGATTTTCAAAGCGAATGGCCTCGCCCGTTTGCGCTACTTTCCCGTAAATTTCATACCAATAAGTATCATGATCAGGCACCATCTCACGAATGGTTTTTCCTACAGCCTGCTTTAGTCCCGTTTGGTTTTCGAAAGCGTGATTGATTTCTAAAAAGCGGTAATCAATTGCCTTGCCATCGGCGTCATACAGCATCTCTATCACGCAGAAGCCTTCATCCATCGAGTTAAATAACATGCGATAGCGCTCTTCGCTATACATTAAAGACGCGTTAGCTTGTGCAACTTCTTGGATAAATTTGCGCTGACGCCCCAGCACTATGCTGAAAACAACCCCCATCAGGGTAAATACACTGATAGAAATCAGCGAAACAGGGCTTTTCAGGCTAAATGAAAATACGGGTGGGATGAAAAACCACCAGACGATGGCGACAGAAGTGAAGGTAGCGAGTAATCCACCACGCAAGCCACCTAGCCATGCGCTCAGAAAAACTGCAGGATAAAACAGAAACCATGCAAATGGCTGGACGTCATTTCCATATTCCCATTGTACGAAGAAGGCAAGGCAAGGCGGTAGCATTGCCAAGATCAGAGGCAGGCTATTTAGACTGCGCTGACTCATTGCAGGTGATAAATCTCGGTATTAATAACAACGGCCGCCCAATTTAACATAGGGATCCTTATTATTTTTTTTGGATGTCGGGTTGATTATGAGTGTTTATAACAAGAAATGCAAATGGCAATTAATGTAATAGCAGATGTAACAATTAATTGTTACAAATCAATGGGTAGCAGGAAGTTTTGTGCAGTTATGCATTATGCATAAATAAGATTAAACAACTGAGGATTTAGCTTAGTAGATAAATTAAACCCTCAGTTTTAGCGCAAGATTACTGACCTAATCGTCTGCCAAAACTTACTGCATAAGCCGCTGGGCGTGCTAATAATATCGGGTCATCAGATTCCTCTATACCGTCAACTAAGTTAAGCGGATTGAACATAGTTGCTTTTTCAAACGCCACGCCATTGGCATCTACATTCTTAAGGGTAAGTGTGCCTAGCTCGACTTGCTTTCTGGTCTCTGGCCACACCACCGTAGGGTCATTCACTGCATCATCCTTATCCGCCAATTGCACTGTAATTTTGAACTTAGCGGGTGCTTTGCTTAAGCGTGCTGGTAGCTCATCGATTAAATAATTAGGCGCAGCATTGGCGGTTTGTTCTTTGGTTAAGAACTCCATGCCGTTGATTGGGGTAATGCGGTAGCGGCCATACTGGGTTTGCCCTTGTGCATTAGTGAATTTAAATGCGTTTACACCGTAAAAGGCTTCTGTCGCAAAGCTCACGGGTGCCGGTTTTGGCATTTGTACAAAGCTGAGTGCTGCAGGATGCGAGCCTAAAAATTGCTCAATTGGCGTTGGTTTGGCAGCGTTAGCGCCACTCGCTGCAATTGCGTTGAGCAGGCCTAAAAAGTCTTCAGGTGTCGCTGCCGGAAATCCATTGGTAGAAATACTCACAATGTCGGTATAAGTTGCGTCCGGGAGTTGAAAGCGAATGGCGATGCCCTTAGGAAACGAATTGCCATCGGCATCTGGAATGGTTGGCAGGCCAGTAGCATCGGAAAAACGCACAGTGACAGGGCTGGTTTTTGCTTGCAAGTGCGCGGCACTACTGAGGCTAGCCGCAGACTTTGCAGGTACAAACTCACCTTGCACCACAATGCCTTTAGCGTGGTTCGCGCGATAGCCTTTGTGTGGGCCACCCGATAATTTGGTGAGGGTATTCACAATTTGCTCAACGACTGGCTTATCGCTTTCTGGTACAGGTGCATCTTCTGCATACACGTTAGCAATGCTTAAAACTAGGGCTGTGAGGGCAAAACTTTTAATTAATGTATGTTTTCTTTTCATGATGTTGTCCTAAGTTTAAAAAGTGACGGGCGTATTAATAAAAGTACTTCAATTAAAGGGTATTTAAATTCTTAATCAAATTGGTTCTAAGCAAAATAAGCTGATTATTTAACGCTTGCAGTTCGGTGATGGTGCAGCCAGTACTACATGCAATTTGAGTATGTACATCAGTCGCCTGCGTTTGCAACAGCTTTCCTGCTTCTGTGAGCGTGATAATTACTTTGCGCTCATCCTCTTGGGCGCGCTGGCGTTGAATCATGCCTAGCTTTTCTAAGCGCTTAAGTAATGGTGTTAACGTGCCAGAGTCGGAAAATAGTCGCTCACCGATACTATTGACAGTCATGCCATCTTTTTCCCACAACACCAATAACACTAAATATTGTGGATAGGTCAGCTTTAGCTTTGATAACAAAGGTTTGTATGTCTTGGTCATACTCAATGAGGCTGAGTAGAGCGCAAAGCAAAGTTGTAAATCTACATTCAAAACTTTGGTTGCGGAAAGACTTTCATTGGGTGTTGTTGTATTGTTCATGGATTTATATTACTTCACAATTAAATTGTGTGCAATATATATTTTTGGGTGTTAAAGCACAGATTTGAGATTTTTAATGACCGATTGTTGGGTAAGTTGGTTTTAGCTCAATTACTGTGAGCTTGTGCATCGCTTCATTTGTAATATCAGGTGCAAAATTGCCTCATTCGCTAGGGTTGCTATATGCTTGGTTGCGATAAAGAATTAGTGCGGATAGGTAACAGGTCAATATTGCCTGAGCGTGGCTTAGGTAAACAGATTAGCAGTTTATTATAATTATTAGTTTTTAATATATAAGTTTTAAATATTAAAAGTTATATATATGCCGTTATATTATCCAGCCTGAATTGCATTAGGGGTACTTTATGGGGCATATAGAATTTAACGAGTATGGTGAGGCCGAATATAAGGCAAGAAGCGGCCCGCCCGTCATCACCTTTAAAAATCTCAATCAGGTTAGCCTTTCAATTAGGGCAAGTGCTTTGGTGTTTGAAGACCCAGAGTCATGCAAGTTGTTATCATTGATTGAACGTGTTGCCCCTAGTGATGTTACTGCTTTTATTATGGGTGAGACTGGTACCGGCAAGGAGCTAGTAGCGCGCCATTTGCACGCATTAAGCCCGCGTAAGCACGGGCCATTTGCAGCGATTAATTGCGGCGCATTTTCTGAGTCTTTGGTCGAAAGTGAGCTGTTCGGGCATGAGAAGGGCTCTTTTACTGGCGCGGTATCCAGCAAACAAGGTTGGTTTGAAAGTGCCAATGGCGGGACCTTGTTTTTGGATGAGATTGGCGATTTACCGCTATCGACACAAGTTAAATTATTGCGTGTTATTCAGCAGCGTGAGATTGTGCGCGTAGGCTCCAGAAAAGCCACGCCGATTGATGTGCGCCTAGTGGCAGCAACCAATGTAAATTTGGAAGATGCAGTAAAAGCTGGCCGTTTTAGGGAGGATTTGTATTACCGCATAAACGTGGTGCCGATTCAGATTGCTCCTCTGCGTAATAGAGTGGGTGATATTTTGCCGTTGGCTGAGCATTTTCTGTCCATCTACAAAAGTCGCCTACAAACAAAACAGCCAATATTAGCGCCTGAAACCATCAAGCTGCTGCATGACTACCCGTGGCCGGGCAATATTCGTGAGTTGGAAAATGTGATTCATCGCGCGTTATTGGTGAGTGACGGTAATGAGCTGCGTCCGCGCGATTTAAATTTGCCAGCAATACAATTGGCAGCGGGTTCATCATCTGGTGCGGCAGCAGATAACGCTTTTCATTATGCAAGTAATGAGGCGTGCACCTTAGATAAAGCGCTCAATGAAATTATTCAATCTGAGCCTGAGCACTTATATGAAACGGTTAATCGCAAGTTAGTGTTGTCTGCTTATGCATATTGCCGCCAAAATCAGGTGCAAACCGCCCGGGTGCTAGGCATTAGTAGAAACATATTGCGTACCCTGCTGAAACAGTTTGGCGTGATTCAATAGTTAGCTGTCATGTTGTTCACTATGCAACACCCCTGCTTCTAATCAAGCAGGAGTGTTTTTTTTTAACCACAAATTCAAGCAAAAACGCCATTTTTAGCCATTAATTGCAGGCATGAATCGTGCTGATGTTAATGGGTACGTTTTACTTAATTGACGCATTATTCGCAAAGGATTAAAAAATGAAAGTTGTTGCTATCTCAGGCAGCCTCAGCGCGCCATCCCGTACCAAGGCATTGGTCGAAAATATTCTTAACAACGTAACGCAGAAAGTACATGCCAAACATACCTTGATTGATATTGCACAGTTTGCCCCCGAGCTAGGCAGTACCGTCACTTATAATGATTTCCCTAAAGTGTTGTTTGATGCTTATGCGGCGATTGCCGAGGCTGATTTAATTATTATCGGCACCCCTGTGTACAAGGCATCCTATACCGGTTTATTGAAACATTTTTTTGATTTGCTGGATCCCAAATTATTAGTTGGTAAGGTTGCTGTGTTGGCGGCCACCGGCGGCACTGACCAGCATGCGCTGGTGTTGGAGTATCAGTTAAGACCATTGGTGAGCTTTTTTGGTGTGACTACAGCACCTACCGCGATTTATGCGCGTGATAATGAGTTTATCGATTACCGTTTACATAGTGAGGCGATTGAAGCCCGCGTTAACACGGCGGTTAATCAGGCGCTTAATTTACTAGAGAACAAAACTGCACAGGCACTTGCTGCTTAAATTTTAAACCTAGTGAATATAAAAAAGCCCATGCAGCAATGCATGGGCTTTTTACTTTGGTTTTTACTTCAGTTTATTTGAGAGATTGTGGCTATTGATTACTCTAGTTTGCTTGAGTGATTACCGCAAGCTTGGTGATGCCAGAGCGCTCGATTGCAGCCATCACTTTGGCTACTGAGCCATATTTAACAGACTCGTCTGAGTTCAAATGATAGGTCTGCTCTGGGTTGCTGTTGTACCTTGATTTTAACTCAGGCTCCAGTGCCGCCAGTGCCACCGCCTGCTTATCAATGTAAACATTGCCTTCTGCATTCACGCTAATGGTGACCGGGGTGCTGGAGTCCGCTAGTTTAGTTGCGCTGGCTTTGGGTAAGTTAACGGTAATTGCATTATTGAGCAGTGGGGCGGTCACAATAAACACCACCAGCAGCACCAACATCACATCTACTAAAGGGGTGACGTTGATCTCGCTTAATACGTCATCCCCATCGCTTTGGGAAGAAAAGGCCATTATGCTACTGCTCCTTTCAGGTTGTGTACCACGGCTTTTTCACCTTGGTTAGCGGTTGCGTCATTATTTTTTCTGAACGTTGCCTTGCGTGACAATGTAATCAAGTCTTCTGCAAAGTCATCCAGATTATTGCTGCTGGTTTTTAATCTGCGTAAAAAGAAGTTATAAGCCAATACCGCTGGTACCGCTACCGCAATACCTACTGCAGTTGCAATCAAAGCCTCACCAATCGGACCAGCCACTACATCCAAACTGGCAGAGCCAGTTTTGCCGATAGCAGACAGCGCATGCATGATGCCCCAAACCGTGCCGAACAGGCCAACGAACGGTGCAGTGCTGCCGATGCTGGCAAGCACCACAAGGCCGCTCTCTCTGGTGACGCGTTCTTTCTGGATTTGCTGGCGTAATGCGCGCTCTAATACATCTTGCCTATCGCCAAAGTGCTGTAAATCATTGGCGGTGTTGGAATCAATATCTTTTAATACATTAAAACCTACAGTCGCTACCCGGTAGGCCGGGCCATTGTGGTCTTTAAGATCAGCGGCTGATTGGAAGTTACGCGCGCTCCAGAATGCCGCTCTGTACTTAACATTTTGCTTACGGATTAACCATACCTGTAAAGATTTGGCCAAGATTAAAGTCCAAGTGACAAAGGACCCTGCAATTAGCGTTAGCAGCACGGCTTGTACAACAATGGAGGTAGAAGTGTCAGAAAAATTATACATAGTAATATTACCTTTATTTAGCTAGTTTGAATTCAATAGGGACAGTAGCCCAGCCATCAATGGCGGTGCTGCCACGTTTGGATGGAATGAAGGTCCAGTTTCTAACGGCATTGGTTGCCGATTCATCCAAGGTCTTGCGACCGCTGGATTGTTTTATTTCCACCTTGTCTGGCTTGCCGTTTGCCAGCACATGCACGCGCAGCAGCACTTTGCCTTCCCAGCCCTGGCGCTGTGCAAAAGCTGGGTAATCTGGCGGTGGGTTATTTAAATAAGCAGCGTTACCCGTGGCCTCGGTGAACGGTTCTTCCACTTTTACTGGCGGTGCTTCTGGTGCCGGTGGCGCAGCCACTACTGGTGCCGCAGTGACCGGTGCCTGACGGTTTTCTGGAATCGTGATTGCCTCGGCCGGCACGTTGTCCTGAGCCACTGCAGTGCGTAGCGCCGGCGCTGGTTTTGCAGCTTGTGGCGTTACCGGTTTCACCACTTTTGGTGGCGGCGGAGGTGGCGGTTTAGGCGGCTCAATCACTTCAGGTGGTTTGGCTTTGATAAACTCAATTTCCACCTTATTCACCTTAGGCTGCGGCACTGCCGGTGTTGCCGGGTAGTTCAAATAAGCAATCACAGCCGCGCCGTGCAAGAGCGCCGTCAGCGCGCCCAATGCAAACAGGTGGCTTTTATTGATAGCCGTATGCTCAATCGCCGTGTCTGGTTTAAAGTCGTATGCGATACGGTACGGATAGCTCGCCGCTTCAGTGTCGTGGGCATTGGGTGCCTCTATGCCAACACTGGCAAATGCGACTGAAGATCTGGTTAATGTAGACATATTAATCCCTCTGCCAGGTGTGATGATTTGCAGCCAGCATTACTCAACTCCCGCCATTGAGAAGTCAGACATCACATCCGTCTTGATACTTTGAAATAAATACGAAGAGCGATCGCGCGGGCGAGGCAGTGGAACCGGCACAATGCGCTTGATGCGGCCAGGGTGAGACTCCATTACCACAATACGGTCACCCAGAAACACTGCCTCTTCAACATCGTGCGTGACTAAGATGGTGGTGAGGCCTTCTTGCTCCCACAGGCGTTGCAGCTCTTGTTGCAGCTTTAGTCTGGTCAGCGCGTCCAGTGCGCCAAATGGCTCATCCAGCAGCAATAGTTTTGGTTTTAATACCAAGGCTCTGGCAATAGCGACACGCTGTGACATGCCGCCAGAAATCTGGTGCGGGTAGGCTTTTTCAAATCCAGTCAAACCAACCACGTTAATCTGCTGCTGCACACGCAGTTTGCTCTCATCGCTAGGCACATCGGTGGCGGAAAAAGCCAGGTCGATATTTTCTTCCACAGTCATCCATGGGAACAAGCGATGCTCCTGAAACACAATGCCACGGCTAAGGTCTGTGCCGGTCACCAAATTACCCTGATAGATAATAGACCCTGCGTACTGAGTATCCAGCCCAGCGATTAACCTAAGCAAAGTAGATTTGCCGCAACCACTGGTGCCAACGATAGATAGAAACTCACCCGGGATGATTTCAAGGTTAATGCCATCCAGTACTTTTAACGTCGTATTTTGTAATTGGTAGCTTTTTACTACGTCCTGAATCAGTAGCGATTCTTCATTCGTCGTCTTATTAGTTTCTACGCCGACCAGATTTTTATTGGGGTGAAGCTCTGCAGGGGAATCTGTTGCTATATTCACCTTGTTAAAAGGTGTAGCGCTTTTGCTAAAGTCTATAGCCACGTTATATGTTGTCATGCCTTAAATTCTCCATACCGATAAACAATTGCCACGAATGGCTCTGAATCTATACTGCAAGCGCCATGCCAAAATAAATTTATGTTTATAAACATGGTGTTAACTAATTTCATCAATTTTTAGGACGAAAGTTTGTTGCTTAAACAACAGCCCGTTATGCGCTTGCTGTTGAATTAGCAGCATGTGTACATGCTGCCGTGCGCATGCTGCGGCTGTTGCCTAGGCAACAGTGCTGTTGCTGCTGCCACAAGTGGGGTGCGGCCTAATCAGCAGATTGGCTTACCTATTAAATTTTTATTACCTAGTTGATTGATTTATATATATTTTATTTGTTGGCATGAAGCGTGCTCAATCCTTATGAAACTTGCGTGTATCCATACATTAAATATTTCACGCATTAAAAATCTAAGGAGAAATCATGAGTAAAGCATTAGACACACTTTGGTATACACGTTGCCCAGTGCCAACCGGCTTAGGCATTGCCGTGCAAAAAGGCTGGCTGGAAGAGAGCTTTCGCGCTAAATCTACCAAGATTGAATCATTGCGCGAGTCTGCAAATCAATCGGTACGTGAGTCGCACTTTGACCATACGTTGGCTAATTCAGTCAGGCATGGCGGTAATATCCCGGCGATATGGGCGCGTGCTATTGGCCGTGAAACCAAAGTAATTGGCTTGTCATGGGCAGACGAAGCGCAACTGATTTTAACTACGCCGAACTCTGGCATCCGCAATGTTAAAGACTTAAAGGGCAGGAAGTTTGGTTTGCCTAAGTGGGTCAATGTACAGATTGACTTTGTGCGCGCCCAAGCGCTGCGTGGCTTGGAAAATGCACTGAGCCTGGATGGACTAGCAGTAAGCGATGTAGAGATTGTGGATTATGAGATTGGTATAGGCTATAGCGATGCGCCAGCTAAAAAAAGTGCAGATGGCAGCTATATCTTTGGTAGCCAGTCAGGTAGCCGTAACGACGAGTTAATCGGCTTGCTGCGTGGCGAGGTGGATGCCATTTTCCTTAAAGGTGCAAGTGCAGTAGCGCTAGCTAGCCAGCTAAATTTGGTGACGGTGATTGATACCGGTGCGCATCCGGAACCTTTGATACGCGCCAATAATGGTACGCCACGTACTTTAAGCGTAGATACCCATTTAATTGAAAACCATTTTGACGCGGCTGAGCGCATTGTGGAGCAAGTGCTGCGTGCCGAAGATTGGGCACACGCGCATCCGGATGAAACGCGCCGCTTCCTAGCCAAAGAAACTAACAGTAGTGAATATTGGGTAAGCGTGGCGTATGGCGCTGATGCGCACCTGCGCCTGCAAACCGATTTCGCGCAGACTTCTATCGATGGTTTGCAGGATTTTGTGAATTTTCTGCATCGCTGGGCGTTTATTCCTCAGCCATTCAATGTGAATGACTGGATTGATACCAGACCTTACGATGCCGTAATCAGCAAACGCCAGGCGGCCACCGCCTGATAGGCTAGGCATGTAAGTGCCTAGCTACTTATTGTATTTGAATGTGAGAACAAAATGAATTTCAGTATTAAAAATGGTACTCCTGTGATTGCGTGGTTATTGGTGGGCTTGGCCTTTATGTTTGGCCTGTTCACTGATGCCAATGCAGACCCAGCCAAAGAGGTCAGGATTGCAACCGTGGCTTATAACGTGAATGGCAAGATAGGCTTTAACGGTACGGCTGCTATTGTTGAGGAGCAGGGCTGGCTAAAAGAGGAGCTTAAAAAGCAAGGCGTCACCCTGACTTGGGTACCGGTTACCGCGCAATCGGTAGGGGTGACCATCAACGAGGGATTTGCCAATAAAAGCATAGACTTTGCTGGCTATGGCGATTTGCCATCCATTATCCTCAACTCTGGTGGCATAGAAACGCGCATAGTGGTGCCAGGCGGGCGTGGCAATAACGTGTATCTGGTGGTGCCACCTAACTCTACTGCAAAAACGCTGGCCGACCTTAAAGGTAAACGCATTGCGCTGCATCGTGGCCGCCCGTGGGAAATCGCATTTGCGCGCTATGTGGCATCCAGCGGCTTTAAGTTTTCTGATTTCAAAATTTCTAACTTAAACCCGGGTGCGGGTGCTGCTGCGTTAGCTGCGGGCAATGTGGATGCGTTTGTGACCCTGAGCGATGCTTATCAGTTGGAGGATAAAAAAGTAGGTAAGATTATTTGGTCCACCAAGAGTGCTGCGCAAGATTGGAAAATGCGCGCTGAGCTTTGGGGCGCCAAAGACTTTATTGCGCAAAACCCTGCTATCACGCAGACCATTGCGACGGCTTACGTGAGAGCGGTGTACTGGACCTCGCAAGAGGAGCATTTGGATGATTATTTGAAAATTGCCAATCAGAATGGCCAGCCAGAAAATGTGTTCAGACGTGAGTATTCCAATGACTCTGTGCCATGGAAGATACGCTGGAGCCCGTTGTTTGATGACTTGGTGCTAGATCACTACGCAAATGTTGCCCAGTACAGCCGTCAGGCCAACCTGATTCGTAAGGATGTGAATACCAAGCAGTTATTTGATGCGCGCTTTTTAAATGCAGCAATCAAAGAGCTCAAGCTTGAAGGTTACTGGCAACCGAGAAAAGTTGCGCTTAAAGGGGCTTAAGTCATGACAAAAATACGGGATTTAGCCAATAGCCTGCATACCAATGCATTGTTCTTTGTGTCGCCGATACTACTGTTGCTTGCATGGGCGTGGGTATGCAGTGCGGGCATATTTCCTGAGCAGATTTTAGTTTCACCCGCTGGCGTATATCAAACCGCGCACGAGCTTTGGGGTAATGGCGAGCTACAATCGCACCTGCACGACAGCTTGTATCGTCTGGTGTTGGGCTTTGCTATCGGCTCACTGCTAGGCTTGGTGTTTGGTGTATTGATGGGGCTGTTTAAGCCTATCGATGCTTTTTTTGCACCTACGTTTAATGCGCTACGTCAGGTGCCGACCATCGCTTTTATCCCCATGCTGGTTATGATTTTTGGGGTGGAAGAAACATTCAAGATAGTGGTGGTGGCTAAAGCGGCCTTTTTCCCGATCACCATGGCTACCTATGATGCAGTTAAAGGCATACCGCGTAGTTATTTTGAGGTTTCTAAGGTGTATCAATTATCCCACTTGAGCTTAGTCAGGCACGTTATTCTGCCAGCGACGGTACCACCGATACTGACTGGCCTGCGTCTGGCGCTGGGTCGCTCTTGGATGGTGCTGGTGGCGGCAGAGCTGATTGCGGCAGACAGCGGCATCGGGCAAATGATGGAAATGGGCAGGCAGATGTTCAGAATAGATATTGTGTTGGTGGGGGTGCTGGTAACAGGGCTGATCGGTTTCTTGCTGGACCGTAGTTTGCGCTCGGTAGAGACGCATCTTGGCCGCTGGCAACAAAGATAATTAGCAGAGGCAATGATGAATATAATTAATCAGTTTTTATTGAATGTTAAGCATTTTAGTGGGTTGTTACTGCCCATTACGGTGGCCGTGGTGTGGGAGTTTATGTCGCGCCAGGGCGATGCCTATACCTATATTTTTGTGCCGTTAAGCCAAATTGGCAGTGGTTTTGTGGAGCTGATTCAAAGCGGGGAGTTGTTGATTAACCTCGTGGCAACTTTACAAACCACTGTGATTGGGTTGGTGATAGGTGGCTTTGCCGGCCTGTTTGTAGGTGGGCTAATGGCGGTGTCTCCGCTTGCCAATAAATTAATCGGCCCGCTATACCACACACTGCGTCAGGTGCCATTGTTAGGCTTAATTCCGTTAATCGCCTTATGGTTTGGCAATGATTTGTTTTCTAAAATCTTGATTGTCAGCCTCGCGGCATTTTATCCGATTGTGCTAAATACCTTTGAGGGCATGCGCGGCGTAGAGCATAAGTATGTAGAAGTCGCATCGGTGCTTAAATTTAACCGTTTGCAGCTGTTAATCCATGTGTTATTGCCTGCAGCCACGCCATCTATCATGACTGGGCTTATGCACGCATTGGCTTTTGCCTGGGTATCTACCGTAGGCTCTGAGTTGCTATTTTCAACTGGGCCCGGCGTGGGCGGGTTGATGCTGATGGCACAGGAGTCATCAAGAATGGATATTGTGATTGTGGCTGTGGTGAGTATCGGTTTGACCGGTTTGCTGATGAACGCTAGCTTGTCTCATCTACGCCAATACCTGCTGCGTTGGCGCAGCGTACGCTGATGTTGTATTAAGCAAGTTATTCTCGTGGTGTTGTGTGCGGTGTGTCTGTTGATGCACCGCATTTTTTTTGTATAGATTTTGTTAGCCAGATTTTTCCGTATAAAGCTTAGTCAGCAATCATATATAACCGCTGTTTATTAACAAGCAACTGTTTAGATTGTTGCTGCTTATACAACAAACGCAATCTTGTGTTACTCGGTTGTTTGTTGGATATATTCAATTAAATCAATGTCTTGTATGTATTTTTGTACTTGGCACATATTCTGCAATCTCTATAACTGTTAAGGCGCTAGGTTACGACCACAGGTTACGGCCCTAGGTTACGACTGGGGTGCCATGCAAATTTTAATCACAGTTAAAGAGAGTATTCAATGAGAAGTAAAGAAATTAAAGGCGCCCACCAGCGTCAGGCTACCTTCCAGTTAAAGCCGCTGGTGAAAAATGTATCGATTGCATTGGCAATTAGCGCAGCTACGGTGTTCAACGCGAATCTGGCTTATGCAGAAGAGAGCGCTCCTGCCCAGTCTGAAGATAAAGCCAAAGTAGAAGGCGTGGCGCTGCCCTCAGTGACAGTTACGTCACAAAAGCGTGAGGAGAGTGTGCAGGAAGTAAAAACCGCGATTACGGCCTTAGGCGGTAAAGATTTGCTAGACCAAGGTGTAGGTCGCTCAGCCAGTGAAGTATTGAATTATGTACCTAATGCCTCAGCTGGAACGCAGCAGCATGGGCGCCCACGTTGGTGGATTCGTGGTGTAGGTGCCGGCCAGCAGCAATATGACTTATCCAATCCGGTCGGGTTTTATTTAGATGAAGTCTATATCAGTAATGCCAGTGCGACTGGTTTCCCTTTATTTGATATTGAGCGTGTAGAGGTGCTGCGCGGCCCGCAAGGTACATTGTGGGGTAAAAACACCACAGGCGGCGCGGTGAGTGTGGTTACAAAAAAACCATCATTTAATACCGATGCCAAAGACAATTACGTAAAAGTTGATTACGGTAGTTACAACGATAGAATCGTCCAAGGCGGCGTGGGCGGCGTGATTATTGATGAGCGCTTGGCAGGCCGTGTTTCGTTTTTGCAAGAAGATCAAGATGGCCGTTTAAAGAACCAATATACCGGCAGTAATGATAGTGGATTATCAGAAGGCGCAATCCGCGGACAGTTGCTGGCTGTATTAACGCCGGATTTAGAAGCACTGTTAAATGTGCATTACCGCAAATATGAAACCGATGGTGCCATTACCACCACCAGAAGCTATGCCGCCAATGGCGTGTTCCGTAACGGCTACAAGCCAAGTAAAGATATTAAGCATGTGAGCACCAATGCGCCTGACTCTAGCGACAACACGCAAAACGGCGTCAGTTTGAATTTGAAATGGCAGTTGGGTCGCCTAGCGTTAACCTCTATTACGGGCTATGAAGATTTTCAGTCTGAAATTGTGACGGATAACGACTACACGCCGCTTGAGATTTCCAGATCACACACCGATGGCAAAAGCAGACAGTTTACCCAAGAGTTTAGGCTGGCATCGCCTAAAGAGGACCGCTGGAACTGGTTAGCGGGGGCTCACTATTTTAATGAGAATGTTAATTTTAGTACGCAGGGCGCTAAGTTGCCGTCGGCTTCTGTGCCAGGTTTGGCAGGTGCGCCACCGGGTGCCACTTATAACAAGTCCGACTTAACGCATAATGCGGAGAGCTTTGCCTTGTTCGGCAGCAACACCTATAACTTTACCGATCAGTTCAATGCGACCTTGGGTGTGAGATGGACGCGCGAGACTAAAGAGTATGACCTGAACAGAAAAGGTTCAACCGGAACTGGTAGCTGGAGCAACCTAGCGCAGTGGTGGAGCACATATACCGGAGCATATGCAGCAGCAGGGCCATCTGGCTCAGGCACGTTTAGCGCTAAAAACTCTAAAACCTGGAATGCTTTAACTTACGACATTACCCCTGAGTACAAAATCACACCGCATGATCGTGTATATGCAAAATATTCGCATGGCGAGAAATCAGGTGGCTTTAATACTGCCGCGACTAATCTGGCTGCGGTGAATACGGTTAAACCGGAGCAATTAGATGCGTACGAGGTTGGCTATAAGTCAGAGTGGTTAGATGGACGCTTAAACTTTAATACCAGTTTATTCCATTACAACTATAAAGATGTACAGGTGAACGTGGTTGGCTTTAACTCCAATGCAGGTACTACCGTTTCTTATTTGCAAAATGCTAAAAAAGCCACGGTAAACGGTGCCGAGTTTGAAGTAGAAGCATTGCCGCTAGAAAACTTGCATGTGAATGCCAGCCTGGGCTTGCTAGACGCTGATTATGACAGCCTGCAGGTGGTGAATGGCGGTGCAGATTTGAGCGGTAGGTCATTGGTGCGTTCGCCACATGTAACCGCACAGCTAGCTGCTGATTATCGCATCCCGGTGCGCTACGGTAAGGTGATTATCGGTGCGGATGCGCGCTACCAGGCCAAGCAGTATTACTTTATTGATCCACAGTCTGAAGCGCGTGCACATTTGAATCAAGATGCTTACACTTTGGCAAATGCGCGGATTTCATTCGCGACACATAATGACAAATATTTATTTACCGGCTACGTGAATAACCTATTTGATAAAGAGTACAAAAACCACTCATTGCCAGCATTTAACGCAGCTCAGGGTGTTAATGGCGACAGCGTGTATTGGGCAGCGCCGAGAACAGTTGGCGTATCAGTCACCACGCGCTGGTAATTACTCGCGCAATCTTTGATGCAAAAAACGCCAGATTCCCATTCGGTAGTCTGGCGTTATTTTTATCAGCAACACATATCGCAACATTGCGTCCGAGTCTGGCGCAAATCGTAATGTTATTCACTTCTATCCTGAGAGTTCATCAATATGAGCCAATCTAATACGTTAAATACGCAACGTCCATTATTAACCACCCACCATTTCACTTATTCATTTGTTGGCTTGGCGCTGATGAGCGGCATCACCATCGGTATGAATAAGATTCTAGTCACGCTGTTAGCGTTGCACTTGAATGCGGAATCATGGCAGATAGGCTTGTTAATTGGGGCGGAGAGTTTATCCATGATGCTGATGTCGCTACCGGCGGGTATCTTTATCAGCCGCTTCAGTGCGCGCTGGGTATATGCAATTTCTAGTTTGGGCGCCATGACCTTATATCCGTTAATTGGGTACTCAACCTCTTGGTATCTGGCGGCCATCTTTTTGTTTATTGCCGGCATTTGTATTCCGTTTAGGGTGGTTGCCATGAACACCTCATGGCTGGAGCGCCTACCCGAGGTGGGCACCAGCCGCGGTGGCTGGTATAGGGGCACCTTAATGCTGGGCATAGGCTTGGTTGGGCCATTGCTCGGCAACTTGGCATCCAGCCATTTAGGAATACAGGGCAGCTATTGGATCACCAGCATATTATTTGCGGTGATGTCGTTTTATGGCTTCACTATTTTATCGCGCACACGTGAGGCTGATAGTGCTAAGAGTGTGCGTGGTGGGGTGAAGGACATGCTGCAATATCTAACTGACCCGATGGTACGTCAGGTATGTATCTATGATGGCTTGGGCGGCATGGTGCGTGGCTTTTTTGGCACGTTTATTATTGTGATTGCGGTGCGCCAATTCCACTGGAGTGCGCAGCAGGGAATCACGCTCATGGTGGTGGAGGGCGCAGCCTTTGTTGCGGTGCTGCTGTTGCTCGGGCATGTAGTGGCAAAGTTGGGTGAAAAACTTACCTATAACTTAAGCCACGCCAGCCTGATTATAGGCTTGGCATTCTTGGGGCTAAGTAGTGGTGTGGTCGGGCTCTTAATCGGCGCTATATTGCAGGCGATAGGTCAGGCGTTTAATCATCTCGTTAATATTTCACGTTTGGCACACTCTGGTAAAAATATGGGCCACGTTTCCGGTTTGTTTACCATGGTAGGCATGGCCGGTGGCTTTGTAGGTGCAACCCTAGGTGGCTTTTTAAGCAAAGGCTTTGTGCTGCAGGATATCTTTTTACTGTGGATTCCTATCTGGCTGGCAGTATGCCCGGGCTTCCGCGCGTTTATCAGCAGCAACTTTAAAAAGCTGGCTGCATAAGGGGTTAATGGTTTGCAAAATCAACAGCGCTGTTTCTCGCCTTGTTGATTTTGCAGCAACTATTTACTTTGCATAAAAATACTTAACTGATTAATTATAAAAATCCAATATAAATCAATTGCTTGTGATGGTTGTTGTTGAGGCGTGATATTGGCATGCATCCTGCAAATTAAAAGGGATACCGCTACAGATATTTAAATGTAGCTAGTTAATCCAGTTTAATTTTAGGAGGAATGTATGACTACAGAGTTCTTGTGGCAATTGCCAACCAGTGGTGATGGACGTTACGGCAATAGTAGAAAAGAGCGGCGTGCAGAGCGTGCCTCATCAGCGCATCCTTACTCGGATGGTGTGACCGACCCGCGTGGTTTGAGCTTCAACTATTTTGATTACCTGCATCAGGTTGCACGTGCGGCAGATCTTGCCGGCTTTGACGGCATACGCATCCCAGAAGATATCAATGGCGATGAGCCATGGATTATTGCCGGTTATGTGGCACGTGGCAGCCGCCATTTAAAGCTAGTCACCGAGTTTGATGCTTCACGTGGCTCATCGGTGTATGCGGCAAAAAATACAGTGAGCTACCAGCGCTTTACTGATGGCCGCTTTGCCTGGCAGATCAGTGCCGGCGGTGATGATAAGCATAGACGTGCTTTGGGTGATTATGTGGCGGATAGTGAAATCAATCCGCGTATAGAGGAGTTTGTAACCGTTGCACGCGGTGTGCTCACCCAGTCTCCATATAGCTTTAAGGGTAAGTATTTCGAGGTGCTTAATGGCGGGTTTCAGGGCGCTTTATCTAACCAGAAAGTGCCGCCTATTTACCTTTCTGGTAAGAGTAAAGAAGCCTTAGCGCTCTCGGCCAAGGTGGCCGACTTTCATATCTTTGATGCAGACACGGTTGAAAATATTCAACAGCAAACCCAAGAGCTTCAAGCGCTAGCCAAGCAGTATGGGCGTGAGCCTGCATTTGCGCTGCGTATTGATATCGTCAGCCGCGAAACTGAGGATGAAGCAACTTTTGATGCGCGCCGCTATTGGCAGCAGTCAGAGCAGGGTAATCATCAGCCTGACATTAACGGCAACCTATGGGCTGGGCTATCAACTGATACCACCGCAGCCAATGCCACGCTGGTCGGCAGCTATGAACAAGTGACACAAGCGCTTGTGGCCTACGCAGCAGCAGGGGTCAGCAGCTTCCTGCTGTCATCTGTCCCGCACTTTGAAGAGGCCTACCGCCTAGGTGAACACGTTTTACCTGCGGTACGCGCCCAAATCAAGCACGACCAACGTCGTGCAGCCTAACTAAACTTAAGGAATATTGTATGACTATTGATGTTTTCTGGCGGATTCCGACCCATGGCGAACCAAGCTCACACCGTAACCGCACTCCGCACCGCGGTGACTGGTTTCCTGGCGATGACGCTAAAGCCAAGCCCGGCAGCGTAGGCGGCACAGGGCAGGGTTATATCGATTATGTGGCAGAGATTGCGCGTGCTGCCGAAATTTCAGGTTTTCAGGGCGGTTTGATTCCATCGTTTCCGATGACAGATGAGCCTTGGGTGATTTCTTCGCTATTAGCACGTGAAACTTCTACGTTCCGTTTCATGATTCCGTTTCAGCCCGGCTTTCTTAACCCGGTAGTAGCCGCGCGCATGACTGCAAGCTTGCAGCGCGCAACCGGGGGCCGAGCTTTATACAACATCATTACCGGTGGCGGTGGCCCAGCACAGCTATGGTGGGGAGACTCCGCCTCGCACGATGACCGCTATGGCCGCACCACTGAGTTTCTGGATGTATTAAAAGGCGTCTGGAATGGCGGGCCGTTCTCATATCATGGCAAATTCTACCAAGTGGAAGATGCAGGCTTGGCGCACCCATTGTCGCAGGAAGAATATCCGGAAATTTACTTCTCCGGCTCTTCAGATGCAGCGCTGGCCTCTGCTTCTAAGCATGCTGATTACTACTTAACTTGGCTGGAGCCGTTTGATCAGCTGCGCGAGAAGTTTGACCGCGTGAAAGCACGCACACAGATTCTTGGCCGTAAAATTAAATGCGCTATACGTGTGGATATCATTGCTAGACCTACGGAAGAAGAAGCATGGGCGGAGATTGAAAAAGGCTTTAACAGCCTGAGCCGTGAGGCTTTGGATAAATTCCAAAACCCGGATGCCAGTGATTCAGTTGGTGCTGCACGCCAGCGTGGTAACCGTCCGACCACTATCAATAGTTATAAAGATTTGATTATTGAGCCGAATGTTTGGTCAGGTTTTAGCCTGCTGCGCGGCGGACAAACCAATGGCATCGTCGGTAGCTATGAGCAAGTGGCTGAGCGCTTAGATCAGCTGGTGGCGCTGGGGGCAGATGCCTTTATTTTGGCCAGCACACCACACCTTGAAGAAGCGTATCGCGTGGGTGAAGAAGTGCTACCGCTATTGCGCGGCAAAACTGATACCGCGATTTTGCGTGCGGTGGGGTAAGGGCTATGGCTAATCCATTATCAGTTAATCCGTCAGACAATAGCCAACTCAAAGACATCTGGTTTACACGCTGCCCAGTACCCACGGCAACTGGTTTGGCGTACAAGCTAGGTTGGCTTCAGGACGAGTTTGCAGCAGATGGCATCTCGATTGCGACCATTCAAGACGCACCTAAAGCGCTATCTCGTCATCATTACGACCATGACATCCCTAACTTGATTCGAGAGGGTGGCAGCTTGCTCGCCTTAGCAGCCAAAGCTCAGGGTGCAAAAACAAAAGTCATCGGCCTAACCTGGATAGACGAATGGCAGGTGATTTTAGTCCGCCCTGATTCTCGTATCCATCGGCCGGCAGACCTGAAAGGGCGGCGTGTTGCGTTGCCAGCGTATGTAGAACGTGAGATCCCTGCACATGTGCGCGGCAGTAGCATTGCACGAGGCATGACCTTGCAAGGGGTGAAAGGTGTTTTGACGTATGCAGGTTTAACACTGGATGACGTGACCTTTGTGGAGGTGGGCTCGGGGCAGGGTACGAATGCAGGCTTAGGTGGCCTGTGGGCAGGGCTTGATAACCTAGCCCGTGGCGAAGTGGATGCGGTTTACGTTAAAGGGGCGTCGGCAGTAGATGCAGCTAAACGCTACGGTGCGGTGGTGGGGATTGATATCGACCAACTCACAGAGCGTAAATACCGTGTCAATAACGGTACGCCGCGGCCGATTACCGTGCATGAAGACTTTATCGAAAATCACTTTGACTTGTTAGTGCGCTTTCTTGCACAAACTTTGCGTGCCGCAGATTGGGCTGCTACTAATCTGGAAGGCGTACATCAAATTTTAAAAAGTGAAACCAGTGCTGGTGATAACGGGGTTGCTACCGCTTATCGCAATGGATTTCATCAATCACTACATCCGACTTTATCAAAAGACTTGCTGAATTTATTCAGCATACAAAAGAACTTCAGCTTAATTCATGGCGTGTTAGACCGTGATTTTGATCTGGACGCATGGATAGACCCAACACCATTGGTTGCTGCGTATAAGTGGCTGGATGACCATTACCAAGCGCAGGTAAAAGCTGCGTAATTTATTTATTTTTAATTAAGGAGTTTTATTATGGGAAAAATCGATACAGAATTAGCTGCGGATGTTACGGCATTTGCACAAAGCGTGAAGCAAGACGCCGAGCACGCTTTTAGAGTGTTGCGCGAAACCGACACCACCACGGCTTATGGTACGGTGGGTTTTGTGGTGCGCGTTCCTGGGCATGAAAAGCTGGTGGTGGTGAACGACCCAGGCCCGTGGAATCGTGGTGCAGAAATTACACCAGCTATTATTGGTTTTGATGGCACGGTGTATGCTGGCAACCATAGCGGCGGCAAGCGCTACAACAAATTGTTTATTGAGCATCCTGATGTGAATATCATTTCACACGTGCATACGCTGTATTTGGCGGCTTGGGCACAAACGCACCGTACTTTTCCAATCAATTATGTTGCGTTTAATCGCCACCATCTGGTGCGCGAGCTGCCAATTTATATTGATAGACGTCAGCCGGAAGTAGATTTTATTGTTGAGAAAGTAAATGAAAATCCGCATAACTTTGCCATCATTGAAGCCAATGGCGGCGGCACGGTATGGGGCAAAGGCGGTGTGAGAGCGCTTACTGACACCATTATTCTGTTGGAAGAAACTGCACGTTTACAGCTGCTGGCTGAGGCGGTGGGTGGCTCACGAAACTATGGTGCGGGTGCTTTAAGGCAAAACTGGACCATGACCGGTTTGTTTGATGAAGCTAAAACCTTAGGCTTGCTGCCTATTACTGATATCTAGCACGTTATTATTGCTATTTTGCATTCTCGGTAATCGTTCTGCATGCGCAGATGATTACCGAGATGCATCATCCCACTTTATTTTCAATGCTTGCTGTGATCCCTAGTTGGCTAAGCCCAGCTTACTCACGGCCGCAATAAAACTTACGCATCGCTCCGCCCGTTACATCAGGGGCAATATATTCCCACTGTGCAGGGCTGCTGGTTTTAAGGATAGCTTCACCACGTCCCATATTCAGCTTGTAGCTGCTAGAAGCCATGGTTCTGCGCATTTGGGTTTTACAGTTAACCTCAAGCAAAGACTTTACGGAGAGGTAAGTTTGGTTCTGCGCAATTTGTGGTGTGTTGTAGTCCTGTATTTGCCAAACTTTTAACACATGGTCTTGATTGCGTAGCGTGGCCAGATTGTAATAAACCTTTACGCCGCCTTGGTTGCTTGAGCCGCTAAACTCAGTCCAGTCAGCCCATGTGCTGGTGCTGATCAGCGCCAGCATTAGTGCGATTAGCAGTTTTTTCATGTTGTGTTCCATCGTGGCTTGCGAGTAGCGTAACGCGTTATTGTGGAATCGCATTCATTTTGTGATCAAGGTCAGCAATGTCATTGGTGAGTTTGGCGCGCTCTTCTTCACTTAGCTGCGGATTGTTTAAGCGTTGTTGTATTTGATTACGCACTGCCGCTAGCATTTTTGAATGCGGTGCTTGCGTTTCCACCTGTGGTGCTCGCATTTTAGCCAGAGCTGCGCTCAGTGCTTCGTATTCTTGGTCAGTGAGGCCGGTAATACTTTTTAGCTCGGCTGATGGTTGTGTTGGTGTGTTTGTCATGGGGAGGTCAAATGCATAATCAATTAAAGGATGGTGGAATCTTATCACAGGCGGCCTTGCATAGAGCGCTCGGAATCGATGTGCAAAGATTAGGTGACATGATGTATTTGTTTTAAAAATGCTTGAAAGTTCAAGCTTAAGCACCAAATAAAAATTGGTAATCTATGGCTAAAAGGTAGATGATTATAGTTATCTGGAATTATTCCAAGATTTTTAGTCAAGGAGAATGCTATGTCTGCACATACTTATAAACTCATCGAACTTGTAGGCAGTTCTAGCGTTGGCACTGATGATGCAATCCGTAATGCGATTGCGAAGGCTGCGCTTACCGTAAAACATATGGACTGGTTTGAAGTGGTTGAAACTAGGGGGCATATTTTAAATGGTGCGGTTGCGCATTTTCAAGTGACCATCAAGGTTGGTTTTAGAATTGAAGATTAAATAATAATGATCCATGGTTCCAGTTCATTACAAATACCTGCTTTATCCGATAATGATACGCAAGCATGGATAGTTTCGTTAGCTAAGCATTACTCGCCTGCAGACGTGGAGCTTATTCGTCAGGCTTGCCAGTTGGCAACCTTGGCTTATGATGCCCATACCGAGCTGACAGGTGAGCCGCTGTTGCAGCATGCAACATGCACCGCCGCCATATTGGTCAGCCTGAATATGGATGCTGAGTCCATTATTGCCACCATTTTGTATGCGGCGCCTCAGCATATCGATAATTGGCAAGAAACCATCAAGCTGCGGTTCGGCAATAATATTGTGAGCCTAGTCGAAGGTTTGTTACGTATCGCACAAGTGCAGGAGTTCAGCGAGCTTGAGCGCCTGCATCTGCAAGGGCAGGAAGATGCGGATAACAGCAAGCAGGTGGAAAGCCTGCGCAAGATGCTGTTGGCGATGGTGCAGGATATTCGTGTGGTGCTGATTAAATTAGCTGAGCGCACGCAAATACTACGTAGCCTAGCTGGCGCTAGCCGTGAGCAGCAAATACTGATTGCGCGCGAGGTGCAGGGCATCTTTTCTCCGCTCGCTAATCGTCTTGGGGTATGGCAGCTAAAATGGGAGATGGAAGACCTCTCATTACGCTACTTAGAGCCGCAGCTCTATAAAGAAGTCGCAAAGTTACTGGATTCACGCCGGGTAGACCGCGAGCAGTACATCGCCGATGTTGAGAATATCCTCAAGCAGAAGTTAGCACAGGCCGGTATACAGGCCGAGGTTTCCGGTCGGCCTAAGCATATCTACAGCATTATCAATAAAATGCGGCGCAAGAATCTGGATTTTGAGCAGCTGTTTGACGTACGTGCCGTACGGATTCTGGTTGAGGATGTGAAGGATTGCTATAGCGCACTCAGCTTGGTGCAAACTTTATGGCAGGCGATTCCAGGCGAGTTTGACGATTATATTGCGCGCCCTAAAAGTAATAATTACCGCTCATTACACACCGCAGTCAGTGGCCCAGAAGGCTTGGCGCTGGAGGTGCAGATACGCACGTTTGAAATGCACCAATACTCAGAGTTGGGGGTAGCCGCACACTGGCGCTACAAAGAGGGCGGTAAGTCTGACCTCATCTTGGACGAGAAAATCGCTTGGCTGCGTCAAATTCTGGCTTGGAAAGAGGGCGCTACCGATAGTAGTGACTTACTGGAGCAATTTAAAACTGAATTGTTTCAGGAGAATGTGTATGTGTTTACGCCGCAGGGCAAGGTGATTGATTTACCCAAGGACGCGACGCCTATTGATTTTGCCTATGCACTGCATACGGATTTAGGACACAGAACCCGTGGCGCTAAGGTGGATGGCAACATCGTACCGCTCAATTACAAGTTACAAAATGCACAGCGCATTGAAATCCTCACCACTAAGCATGGTGCGCCCAGCCGTGATTGGTTAAGCCCAACTTTGGGTTACTTAAAAAGTGCCAGTGCGCGCGCCAAGGTGCGGCATTGGTTCAGGCATCAGCACGCAGAAGAAAACGTGACGCAAGGCCGCGCAAAACTAGATAAAGAGCTACACCGCGCAGGGGTAGGGGCGATTAATCAGGAGAAAATCGCACAGAAGCTGCACTTTAATAAATTGGAAGACTTTTTAAGTGCCATAGGCCGTGGCGACGTGAGCGAGTATCAAATTGCTGGCGCTATTCATGAAATCGCACACCTGAAACCGATGGAGAAAGTCAATCAGGTGATCGCGCGCAAGACGACGGCGCAGCCCGTGGCAACCGAGGTCACGGTAGAAGGCGTAGGCAATCTACAGACCTATATGGCGCAGTGCTGCAAGCCGGCTTTTCCGGATGCTATCGTCGGTTATGTGACCTGCGACCGTGGCGTGACCATACACAGCCAAGCCTGCACGTTTATTCGGCGCCTGCCTGATGAGCGTCATGATCGCCTGCTACACGCACAGTGGCATACCACCAGTAAAGACAAAAAGCACACCAGCTAAGCACGCATCGGCATTGCCTTGCCGTAAGCTAAACTGTCAGCACCGTTGCGCCAGTTGTTTTACGGGCCTCAAGGTCGCGGTGGGCGGTGGCGGCATCTTTGAGCGCATAGGTCTGGTTGACATGAATCTTCACTTTGCCAGTCGCTACTGCCTCAAACAAATCAGACGTGTTTTCCTCAAGCTGTGCACGGCTGGCAATAAAGGTGGCAAGCGTAGGCCTTGTCACAATTAACGAGCCTTTTTGTGCCAGCACGGATAAATCCAACGGCGGTACTGGGCCTGACGAGGCCCCGAATAACACCATGAGCCCTCTGGGCTGCAAACAGTCTAGCGATTGCATAAAGGTGTCTTTGCCGACGGAATCGTAAATCACTGGCAGTTTTTTGCCATTGGTAATCTCTAATACGCGTGCTGCAAAGTTCTCGCGGGTGTAGATAATGGGGTAATGGCAGCCATTAGCTTTTGCCAATGCCGCTTTTTCTTCGCTAGAGACCGTGCCAATCACGGTGGCACCCAGTGCCGCCGCCCACTGGCATACAATCAGCCCCACGCCGCCAGCCGCTGCATGCACCAGTATGGTATCGCCGGCACTTACTTTGTAGATATCTCGGATCAGGTAGCGCGCAGTCATGCCTTGCAGCATCATGGCGGCTGCACTGATGTCGTCGATGCTATCCGGTAGCTTAATTAAGCGCTCTGCTGCAATCAGTCTGGATTCAGCATAAGCGCCAATCACTGAGGCATATGCCACGCGATCACCTGGCTTTAAATGCGTCACACCGGCGCCCACTGCATCCACGATGCCAGCGGCCTCCATGCCCGGAATGAATGGTAGTGGCAGCGGGTACAGTCCGGTACGATGATACACATCAATGAAGTTCAGCCCCACCGCGGTTTGTTGTAACCGCACTTGGCCGGCATCTGCCGTGCCTACTGTAGTTGGCTCCCAACGCAATACCTCGGGGCCACCTACTTGGTGAACTTTAATCGCATGTGACATAGGGTAACTTCTCTAACACGATGAAAATAATGCTAAAAATAATAGCACTAAATATTGGCTGCAATGAACTGCTGGCGTTAATAATTATCAGAATTAAATCAACCTGATATTGACTATCAGGTGGGTTGTCAGTATAGTGCCGGCCTTCGGCGTGTAGCGTAGCCTGGTAGCGCGCCTGCTTTGGGAGCAGGATGTCGGGAGTTCGAATCTCTCCACGCCGACCATATATCCCCCAGTTTTTACCTCTAGGTTTGCATCTTTGCAAACCGCATTGCCATAGCCTGCATTCAGGCTATGCACGTCATCACTATCTTTGATTTGAACATCATCTGTCTGTATTCGCTCACGATGAAACCATTGCTGCAACTGTTAGTCCAACCCAGTGATTAATGCGGCACACCATGCTTGCACAATCAGTTTGATGTTAAATATTTTAGGAGAAACATCATGGCAAAAGGACAGCTACACAAAAACAAAGAGGCGAAAAAACCAAAGCAAAGCAAGAAACCCGTAGTGATGCCGGGTCCTACCATCATGCCAAGCAAACCTAGCATGCCCAAAAAGTAGTATTGGATGGATGCGCACCTTGCTTCGCATGGCAGGTGAGCGCCGTGCGTTTAACCCTTAAAGGAGCCTAGGCTCCTTTTTTGTTGCTGCATCTTGAAGTAGTCAGTCATTCGCCAAGGGTTACGTTGTGACTAATCGCTTTTTAACTTTAATAAGTTATGGCACTATTCGACTATGGCACTTCCGCATAACCCAACACCAGCCGCTGGCTCAACAAGTGCCCCCATCGGGGATGCTGAGGACATGGTGTTGCCGGAAGCACTCTCCACGCTTTCCTCAGCCTTTAATCAAGAGCTTGATTCATTATTATCGTCCAGTGCGCTTATTCAAAAGGTACTCGATTGTTTGCCTTCAGTGGTCGGATATTGGGATAAAGAGCTAAAAAATCGTCTTGCCAATAAGGCTTATGAGCAGTGGTTTGGTATTGAGGCCAGCCAGCTCAGAGGTAAATACATTTGGGAGTTGCTGGGAGATAGCATATACCGTTTGAATCTACCCTATATTGAAGGTGCGCTCAGAGGCGAGCCGCAGGAGTTTGAGCGGATTTTCCCTAATGCGGATGGCAGTGGTTCCCGTCATTCTTTAGCGAATTACATCCCGGATGTGAGAGATGGCGAGGTAAAAGGTTTCTTTGTGCTGCTTACCGATGTAAGCGCGATTAAAGAGGCAGAAGCGGCATTGCGCGGGAGTGAAGAGCGCTATCGCTCAGTAGTGCAAGACCAAACCGAGGTGATTGCAAGGCTACGCGCTGATGGTACCTATATTTTTGTGAATGATGTGTATTGCCGTTTTTTTGGTAAAACTACAGCCGAGCTGATTGGCTCTACATGGCAGCCGGTTGTGTATCCAGACGATTTGCAGCGCGTAACTGAAGAGTTAGCGATGATGTCGTTTGTTAACCCTGTGGTCACGATTGAAAACCGCGTATTCTCTGCAAATGGTGAGGTGCGCTGGATGCAGTTTAGCAATCGAGGGGTGTTTGATGAACAGCAGCAGCTTATCGAGATTCAGTCGGTTGGGCGCGATATTAGTGACCGTAAGCATGCAGAAGAAGAGGTACAGAAGCTAGCATACAAGGACCCGTTAACCGGTTTATCTAATCGGCGCTTAATGCTGGATAGGTTGCGGATTGCCTTGGCGACCTCTGCACGTACCATGCAGTATGGCGCCTTATTATTCCTGGATTTAGATAAATTTAAGGTCATTAACGATACGCAAGGCCATGGTGATGGTGATTTGCTATTGATTGAGGTGGCAAAAAGAATCTCGACATGTGTGCGTGAGGTGGATACGGTTGCGCGTCAAGGCGGTGACGAGTTTGTCGTGCTGGTAGAGCGCTTAGGCGATAGCTTAGAAGAAGCCTCGCGCACGGTGGCAAAGATTGCAGAAACCATACGTTTGGCGCTGGCCGAGCCATACCAAATTAATAATGTGCATATCCACAGCTCATCCAGTATTGGAATCTCGCTATTTTGTGGCCATGATAAAGATATTGATGTGCTGATCAAGCGTGCCGATATGGCGATGTATCAGGCAAAAGATGGCGGCCGTAACCGAACGCGCTTTTTTGACCCGCAAATGCAGGAGCTGGTTGAAGTGCGCGCTACCTTAGAGTCTGACTTACACAATGCACTGGAGACTGAGCAATTTGAATTGCACTATCAGCTACAGGTAGATCATGAAAATAAACCGATAGGTGCAGAGGCGTTGATTCGCTGGCAACACCCGCAACGCGGTATGGTTTCGCCTGCGCATTTTATTCCGGTTGCGGAAGAGAGTGCGCTTATCCTGAATATTGGTCATTGGGTGTTAGATGAAGCTTGCCGGCAGATTGCGCTTTGGAGTACCAATGCGAAAATGTGTGATTTGGTGTTGGCAGTGAATATTAGCGCACAGCAATTTAAGCAAACGCATTTTGTAGATCAGGTGATTGCGGCGATTCATAAGCATGGGATAGATCCCACCCGGCTAAAATTGGAGTTAACCGAAAGCGTAGCGCTGGATGACATTACGGATGTGATTGCCAAAAAGAACCTGCTAAGACAAAAGGTAGGAGTGACGCTGTCTTTGGATGATTTTGGTACTGGGTTCTCTTCACTCTCTTATTTAAAACGCTTACCGCTAGACCAGATTAAGATTGATCAAAGTTTTGTGCGCGATATCACTACCGATAAAAGTGACGCGGTAATGGTGAAAACCATTATTGATATGGCGCAGAACTTTAGCTTAAATGTGATTGCTGAAGGTGTAGAGACCGAGGCGCAGCTGTCATTTCTAAAAGAACACCAATGTATGGCGTATCAAGGCTATTTATTTAGCAAGCCGCTACCTATTGAGCAGTTTGATGCCTTAATGCAGGACTATGCGCATCATGGCAATATCACCAAGCTAGTTTAGCCTACGCCTGCCTTGCAGCTTACCAGTGCTGCGTTTCTTCCCTATTAATTGGCTTCTGTCAGCATGTGTGCCACGGCACGTTTAAACGGTGAGATGCGGTTACCTATACGCAAAGATGCCGCCCTGATGAGGCGTGCCGGTATGGTGTCATTCCCATACAACTTAGCAATGGCATGTGTGGCAAGAAACAGCGGGCGTGTTTTCAGGCGGTGTTTTCTTGCATAACGTTCGAGCAGGGCGCTGGCGGCGATATTGCTGCTCCGTGATTTAGCCGCTTTGATTTCATTAGCAAGCACATCCACGCCAGATAATCCAAAATTAAAGCCATGTGCAGTCACTGGGTGCATACCTACGGCGGCATCGCCGATTAACGCGCAGCGTTTTGCCACCAGCTGGCTGGCGTAGGCGGTGACTAAGGGGTAAGCATGGCGTGTTGATGCCAATTGCATCGTGCCTAATCTATGCTTAAAGCGTGTTGCCATTTCCTCATTAAAATCGGCTTCGCTTAATGACATCAGCTGTTGGATATCTGTAGCGGGCAAGGTAATGACCACGGAGGAGCGCATGCCATTCATTGGTAATAGCGCTAGGGTTTGGCCGTAGTCAAACCACTCCCATGCTACGTGATGATGCGGGATACTATGTTCCATCACGCATACCATCATGCTTTTGCCAAAGTCATGCATGGTGGCAGGGATGCCCATTGCGCGTCTGGTTTCAGAAAAACGGCTATCTGCCGCCACCAGTAGCTGCGCTTTTATTTTGTCACCATTGGCAAGGCTGATATATGCCCCGTCATTATCGGTGCTGATTGCGGTAATGACGGACTCGGTGAGCAGCGTGATATCAGGCGATGATTTTACAGTGTCATATGCCGCTTTGCGGATAAGGTGATTGGCAACTAAATAGCCTAAAGACGTGGTTTTATTGGCATCGTGTTCGATGTGCATTGCATACAGCGATGGGCCGTTGAGCACCCGCGCATCGCGCAATAATGAAATGGCGTTGTTATCAATACGCTCCCACAAACCAAGTGTTTGGATGACTTGCGCAGAGTGGTGTGTCAGTGCAATTTCACGGCCATCAAAAGCTGGGTCTGCCAACGTGGACTCTGGCTGGCGTTCAAGTACAGCAATGCTTAGGCCGCATCCGGCAACCGCCTGTGCAAAACATAATCCAGATGGGCCTGCGCCCACAATCACAATATCAAAATGCAACATGATTCAACCAAGAGGTATTGGGGTTGGAAAGATTGCTTATGATTGCGCTAAATACCCAAGCCGGTATTGATTCAGGTCAACCCGCGATGGTTTTAGATGGCGTTATGTTGGTTGTGATGGCCTAGCCTTTTTGCTTGATAGCGAGCACGGCCTGATTGCGTAGCGTGCGCAGTAAAGACAGCTGTCTGGTTGAAACTTGCATGCTATTGGCTTGCTCCATATCTGCGTAAAACATGCCCAGTGCTTTATTGTTAACCATAATGGGTAGCAGTAAAAAGCTTTGTGACGATACCGCTTGCCTGTACCACTGCGGAATTTTGGCCGCTACATTTTCCGCCGTAATATCCTCGAGCATTAAGTCGGCTCCCTTGCTAATCGCAAGGTGGAATACATCCGGGGTGAAGTCCAAACCAAACCTGAACTTCTTCAGCGCGAGATCAATATCATGACCAAAGCCAAAGCGTGCCGCCATTTGGTTGTTTTTGACATCTCGAATAAACAGGAGCGTGCGGTTAAAGCCCATGCCACGGTGCATGGTTTCCAGCACCATCTGCATAATGTCATTGAGCTGGTGCTCTTCAATCAGGGTGTTGGTAACTTCTTGGATGCCTTCGGTGAGTATAGACTCTGCATCCGGTTTTGCGGCTTCGCTATTTTTTCCATCCGGTGCCTCTGGGGTAATGCCTAGCGATGCGAGTTCCGCGTCTTCAGGCTCGCTGTGCTGGATCGCCTCAGTCCTAGCGCCAACCCAGGTGTTAACCCTCGTCATTAGCTGGCTTTGCGTCACATTGATGCCGACGATCCGAGCGCGCGCCGCCAGCTCATCTAAAGCGCTTTCCATGGATTTACGTAGCTGCTGTTCTGAAACGCTAAGTGCACCTTCGTAGCGTGCTGTGAGCTGTTTGAGCGCTTTGGCTTTGTCGGTGACATTGCCATTGCTGGCAACCATGCATAATTCATTGGCAAGGTTAACCGTCAGCGACAAGTTTTCGAGCTCACCACTCGGTTTGATGGCCTTGTCACCAGTTATTTTACGCATGCCGGCAATTAGTCTAGGTGGGAAGTTCCAGCTCTTGGCAACACCTATGCCCAGCTCGTTGTAGGTCATGCCCAGTACTTTCACTGAAGCTTTATCTTCGCTATCGCCTTGCTCCATCAGGCGTGCAACTTGTTGGCTTTCTTCAAAAAAGTAAAAGCTGGCGAGTAGTTTGCCTAAATTGCGAAACATAGAACAAATAATCGCTTCTTCTGTATTTCTGACATGGCTAGTGGGGGCTAGTTGTGCTGCAACGATGCCCGCAAAGAAGGATGACAATACGTCGTCTTTGAGCTGGGATGCCTGTGCCTTATTTTGCAGAAAATCCAGCAATATCAATGACATTGCCACATTGCGGATGGTTTCAAAGCCTAAAATGACCACGGCCTTGGAAATGGTGTTGATATGGCCGCCAAATTGTCCATAAGTGACGGTGTTGACCAGTTTTAATAATTTATTGGTGAGCGCAAAATCATTTAAGATACTCTGCGCTAGCGCGTTGTTGCTGGCGGAGTCGTCATCAGCCAGCCGATTGATTTCGCTAATGGTGTGTGACAGTGCCGGAAAATCACTTTTGCTGCGCATGCGTCGCAGTAAGAAATCCATCGTGCTATGTGCATCTACAGGCTTATGCTCGCCTTGTACTGGCGTTAGGTAGTCCTGCAAGGCTTGCCGCATGCTATCGGCACCCGCGTACCTGTCTTCTGGCGCTTTGCTCGTAGCCTTAAGGATAATGCTTTCTAGCGCTTCATCAAGATGGATCTGCATGGCTTGCTGGGGTGTGATGCCAGCCTTGGCTAGAGCCGTTGGCTTTTTTGCTTTTTCGATAAATGGCAGCCCTGTTACTAGCTCATGTAACAATACCCCCAATGCAAAGATATCTGTGGCAACTGTAGCCTTGTCGCCAGAGATGAGCTCGGGTGCAGTATAGGGTGTAACCGACTGCGCCTGTTGGCTGTTTGTGGCAAAGTTAGCCATGCCGATACCTATTAGCCTAGGGGTATGATCGTCGGCAATCATGATGTGTTCTGCTTGTAGTTCTAAATGCAGTAGGCCTTGCGCATGCGCGTAGCTCACTGCTTCAAGCAGGTCTGCAATCATTTGCACGGCTTGCGTGGCCGTCCATGATTGAGATGATTTTAATTGTTGCGATAGCGTGCTGCCATTAACCAATGCATAGACCAAATAAGGCACGCCATTATATTCACCGGCATCTAGTAAGGTGACTATGCTCTTGTGCTGTAATTTGCTGACAATGCGTACTTGCGATAATAAAGCATCTAGCGGCAAATCACCGTTGGGCAGCAGTTTAATCAGCACCTCGCGCTCCATGTGGGGGTCACGGGCCAAATAGACGGTATTTTGCTTGCTTTCATCAAGCTTACGTAGCAATTCAAAGCGGCCTATTTTGCTGAGCATGGGGTTTTCCTGACGGGGTGTGATTTTGCTGGTGATTAACACTGGGTCTGCTGATGTGAGTGCCACATCATTCTGTGCCCGTTCTTTTGCAAAAGTCACACCTAATCTTGTTATGTCATCTTAAGTGTTTATACGGTTACATCATATCACTAGGCTTGATGGCTAGCACCAAATACGGTGGGGTTGTAGTCGATGGTTGTGATGCATGGCTAAACTTAGCATAGAGGTCATTCACTAGAATGGGTGGTTGACGGATTTTTAAAATCTACTGATACTCACGCAGCACTACATTTGAAAAAGGCAAACTCTGCTGAAAAGCGAGGGCGCAAAATCACCGGTCTAAGGGGCGTCAGTTCTAAGATAGCGGGAGTACCAGATGTGCGGGGTTCCCCGTATCTCTATGCATAACTCCCATATTATCTACAGTTCTCCTTGGTTATTAGGAACGAGGTTAGTACTTTTGTGGGAGACAACATGTTATTGCACCAGCCTACTGTTGATGCTTTGATCGACAGCATGACCCCAAGCGCCGATGAGGTTCAGTCGCGTAAGGATGTGCTTGAGTTCAGCGAGCGAGATTCTCAGTTGCTCAAGGAGCTGGGGCCTTTACTTGCGCCACTTGAAAACACCTTTGCCGATTTGTTCTCCCAGTATCTGGATGCCCACCCGGAGATGGGCGCTAGCCTGAGTAATCCTGAGCAGCTGTCAAAGCTGAAACAAATACAACAAGAATATTTTAAGCAAGTCTTTGCGGGTGATTACGGCGCTGACTATATCAAAAGCCGTTTGCGTGTAGGTATTACTTATCAGCAAATAGGCTTGGAGCCGCGCTGGTATCTAGGCGCATACCGTAAGTATTTATCTTGGGTACTCCCAGAAGTGATGCGTTTGGTGGGTAACGATGCTGAACGCTTTCTCGCCTATTCCAGTGCGATTAATAAAATTGCGATGTTCGACTCTGAGCTTTCTCTCTCTGCATATTTCCATGCCGACCATGAAATGTTGCGCTTACTCGCACAAGTGTTTGAAAGTAATCTAGAGGCCGTGATTATTACAGACGTGAAGGGGCATATGCTTCATGTTAATAAATCAGTGGCTAAGATTACGGGATACGCTTCCGACGCGCTCATCGGCAAGCCCTTACAAAACCTGTTGGCAGAGCTGGAGCCCACCCTATATCAGGATGTTTGGACGACCGTGATTGCTGGCGGCCAGTGGCAAGGGGAAATCTGGCTCAGAAATCAGCAGAGTGATGATTATCTGGCATGGATGAATATGAACGCCGTTAAAGATGCGGCAGGGAAAGTGACGCAAGTGATTGCGGAGTTCTCAGATATCACTGCCTTCAAACAGACACAGGAAGCCTTGGCCGAACGTACAGAAGAACTTGCTAACTCTAATCGTGAGCTTGAGCAGTTTGCCTATGTGGCCTCACACGATTTGCAAGAACCTTTACGCATGGTGGCTAGCTATACGCAATTGTTGGCAAGGCGCTATAAAGATAAGCTGGATGAAGATGCAAACGAGTTCATCGGCTATGCGGTAGATGGCGCGACGCGCATGCAGGCACTGATTATTGACCTACTGACTATGTCGCGTATTGGCACCCATGGTAAGCAAATGGAGACATGCGAGACCTCAGTAGCATTAGAGCGCGCGGTATCAAACTTACGCTTGGCGATTGAGGAATCGGGCGCGGTAGTCAATCGTGACCCCATGCCTAGACTGGATGCGGATGTTTCCCAGCTTACACAGTTGTTCCAGAATCTGATTGGCAACGGTATCAAGTTTCGTGGAGACACCTCTCCGATTATTCATATAGGCGCAGAGAAAAAAGAGGGGGAGTGGTTATTCTCCGTACGCGATAACGGCATCGGTATCGCTCCTGATTTCTTTGAGCGTATTTTTATTATCTTTCAGCGCTTGCATGGTAAGCATGAGTATCCTGGTACTGGCATTGGCCTCTCTGTGTGCAAGAAAATCGTTGAAAGACACGGCGGAAAGATTTGGATAGAATCCGAAGTCGGTAAGGGTGCAGTTTTTTATTTTACTTTGCCTATACATCATGGGGAAAGGAAACATCATGGAGAGTGAAGTGAGTAGGCAGGTTGAGTTTTTATTAGCTGAGGACAACCCCGGCGACGTTAGATTAACGCAGGAAGCATTGCGTGAAAGTAAGATAAGTAACAACCTAAATGTGGTTAAAGATGGTGTAGAGGCGCTAGCCTTTTTACGTAGAGAGGGCCAATACGCAAATGCACCAACCCCTGATGTGGTGCTGCTAGACCTTAACTTACCTAAAAAAGATGGGCGTGAGGTGCTGGCTGAAATTAAATCAGATCCGCTGCTTAAGCGTATTCCTGTGGTGATTGTGACTTCTTCTGAAGCTGAAAAAGACATCCTGCGTACTTACGATTTACATGCAAATTGCTACGTGAGCAAACCTGTGGATTTAGACCAGTTTATCAAGGTGATTCAGGCCATAGAAAGTTTCTGGCTCACGATCGTTAAATTACCATCGGACGTTAAAGATTAACTGCGTTATGGGGGCTCTATGAGTAGCACGGCACTGACCATTTTATTGGTTGAAGATAATCCAGGTGATATTCGCTTGGTGCAGGAGCTATTGGCGGCAGATCAGAGTGAGAGTTTCACTTTAGTCACAGCTGATCGCCAAGAGGCTGCGCTAGCCATATTGGATAGCCAGGATGTTACCGCTATTTTGCTGGATATAGAGCTGCCGGATAGCAGTGGGCTTGATACGCTACTGAAAATACATGCAAACGCGCCGGGCATACCAATTGTTGTACTCAGTAGCATTGCGGATGAAGGCTTGGCCGTCAGGTCTGTGCAGCAGGGTGCGCAGGATTTTCTGGTTAAAGGCTATGTAGATGCACATCAGCTGACACGTTCTTTACGCTATGCAATCGAGCGTAAGCGTACGGAAGAGCGCTTACACCATCTTGCCCATCATGATAGTTTAACGGGCTTATCTAACCGCAAACATTTTTACGATACGCTTAAAAACTCTATCGCTCTGGCTCGCAGGCATGAAACCAAGCTGGCTCTGCTGCTACTGGATTTGAATGGATTTAAGGCGATTAATGATACTTTAGGTCACTATGTGGGTGATCTGTTATTGCAGGGTGTCGCTCAGCGCTTGCGTGAATGCATGCGCGAAACAGATTGTGTTGCCAGAATCGGTGGTGATGAATTTACCATGATATTGAGCGACATTTATGACGAAGAAGATGTCGTTGCCGCTACTAGCAAGATTATTGAATCTATCGGGTGCCCTTTCGTGGTGGATGGCCGCGCATTGGATGTGGGCGTTAGTATCGGTATTGGTATTTATCCTACAGATGCCGATAATCTTGAGTCATTGGTACGCAATGCTGATGTTGCAATGTATCAGGCCAAAGCTGAGATTGGTATGCAGAATACCTACCGTTTCTTTTCAGCGAATATGAATGATAGAGCCACTGAAGACCGCGTGTTACTCAGTGAGTTAGCAACTGCAGTCACGCAGGGTGAGTTTGTGATTAACTATCAGCCGCAGGTAGATGTGAAAACTGGTCACATCAATGGCATGGAGTCATTGTTGCGTTGGCAGCATCCGACGCGTGGCTTGCTGTTGCCGGCAGCGTTCATGAATGTGCTGGAGAGTTCGCCTCTAGTTCTGGACGTTGGTTTGTGGGTATTGCGTAGCGTATGCACACAGGGCAAAGCGTGGCGTGAGACTTCTGATGCTCCTTTGGTGTTATCCGTTAATTTATCCTCACGTCAGTTGCTGCAAGATGATTTTGCCGAGCAGGTTTCTGCGGTGCTGGCTGAGACGGGCTTGCCGCCACATTGCTTGGAGCTTGATATTTCTGAGCATGCACTATGGGAAGACGAAGAGTGCGCGCTCAAACAAGTCACTAAACTTAACCAGCTAGGCGTGCGCTTGGCGCTGGATAATTTTGGTAATGGCCGCGCTTCGTTTTATTACCTGCGCAAGTTTCCTTTCCACGCGATTAAGCTGGATCGTCGGCTTACCCAAGCTGCATCTGCCAGCACAGATGGCGCCGATATGGCACGTGCCGTGATACAAGTTGCCCATGTGTTCCGCATGAAAGGCTTGGCTGGTGGTGTAGAAACAACCGCGCAGCTCGATACCTTGCGTAATCTTGCTTACGATGATGCACAGGGTTACTTATATTGCCATCCTTTGCCTTCTGATGCGGCAACCGCACTGTTGGAGCGTGGGCAGCACCTTGGCCCAGTGGCGGCGGCATAGTATGAAAATACTGCTGGTAGAAGATAATCAAGGGGATGCGCGGCTACTAGATATTATGCTGCGCGAAGTGCTCACAGCATGCACACTCACGCATGCCGATACTTTAGGCAAAGCGATATCGCATGCCTGCTTAATGCAGTTTGATATCATTCTGCTAGACCTGTCACTACCGGACTCGCAAGGTAGCAGTACTTTCTGGAGTATGCATGACGCGGTATCCGATGTGCCGATTGTGGTCATGACTGGGCACGACGATGAAGTGTTAGCAACAGAGTTGGCACAGGCTGGCGCACAAGATTACTTGGTGAAAGGTAGCGTAGATGGGCGCTGGTTATTGCGCGTGATGCGTTATGCCATCGAGCGCAAGCGCGCCGAGCTGGAACTCCGCCAAAGCGAGGCCAAAGTCCGCGCTTTATACGAAGCCGTGCCAGATCTGCTACTGTTTTTGGATTTAGAAGGCCGCTTTTTAGAGTGCAAACCGGCTAAAGATTTTAAAACGCATATTGAGCCTGAGCATTTTCTGGGCAAAACCATACACGAAGCCTTGCCCGAAACTATTGCCGATCAGGCCATGGTTTGCTTGGAAAAAGCCGTGGTTGGCAGAGGCATTGCTTCTTTTGAATATCAAATGACGCTGCCACAAGGCGTCTCCAATTATGAGTCCCGTTTTATTCGTGCCAGTGAAGAGCAGGTGCTGTGCATCGTGCGCGACATCAGCGAGAGTAAACGCACGCAGCAACAGTTACATTTCCTTGCACACTATGACACGTTAACCGGCTTGCCTAACCGTCTGCTGTTTAACGAAAGCCTGCAGCACGCACAAACACACGCCAATCGTACTAGCGACACCATCGCTGTGATGTTTATCGACCTAGATCGTTTTAAAAATATCAATGACACCTTAGGTCACGGTATAGGCGATAAGCTGTTGCAGCAAGTGGGCAATCGTATTAGCCTTTGTATCCGCGAGTCTGACACGGTGGCTAGAATGGGCGGTGACGAGTTTGCTGTTGTTTTGGTGAATGTGCGAGAAGAGCGTGATGCAGCGGTCGTAGCAGAAAAAATCATAGATTCGTTACGCTTACCATTTATGGTAGGTGAACATGAGGTGTTTGTTGGGGCAAGTATAGGTATTACGCTTTATCGCCCCGGGCATGATAATCGCGACGTGTTATTAGAAAAAGCAGATGTGGCGATGTATCACGCCAAAGAGCGTGGGCGTAATAACTATCAGTTCTATTCTTCAGAGATGGATGAGGTGGCTTACGAGCGCTTGGTGATGGAAAATCATTTACGCCACGCACTGGATCGCAATGAGTTCATTTTGTATTACCAGCCACAAATCGCGGTAGAAGGTGGCCGTGTTACTGCGGTAGAAACCCTGTTGCGCTGGCAACATCCTGAGCGAGGTTTGGTGGCACCGGGCGAGTTTATATCACTGCTTGAAGAAAGCGGTTTAATCGTTCCTGTAGGTAAGTGGGTATTAAAAACTTCATGCCAGCAGGGGCGCATTTGGTATGACGCCGGCACGCCAGTACGTGTAGCGGTTAATCTTTCTGTGCGTCAATTCAAGCATCCAGGCCTGGTGGCAGATGTTGCAGAGATTCTGGCAGAAAGCGGTTTGCCGCCAGAGCTGCTAGAGTTGGAGTTGACTGAAAGCATGTTTATGGACAGCGCGGCGGGCGATGTTAATAAACTAACGCAGCTTAAAGCTTTAGGCGTATCACTTGCGATTGATGACTTTGGCAGTGGCGCATCATCACTGGCATACCTGAAAGACTTTCCTGTAGATACACTTAAAATATGTCAGTCGTTTGTACTTAATCTGCCACATAATAATGACGATAGCGCGATTGCCAGCGCAGTACTTGGTTTGGCGCAGGCAATGAATTTTACCAGTGTCGCAGAGGGCGTCGAGAATGATCAGCAAGCCGACTTCTTGCGTGAGCGACGTTGTGATTACTTCCAGGGTTTTCTGTTCAGCAAACCCTTGCCGGTAAATGAGTTAAACTTGCTGTTAAATGGTGGCAAGCTGCCGGGCACGAATTAAGCATTTGATTTATTAAGCTGTTTAACTTATTAAATTAGTGTACCGTACTCAATAGATGCAGCCTGGTGGTTGCGATAGAATTTCTTCACCTATATGAATCCAGATGATTTACAAAAGCTAGTGACCTTCGCCATGCCTTACGGTAAACATAAGGGGCGGCTGATTGCTGATTTGCCAGGTGATTATTTAAACTGGTTTGCCCGCACTGGCTTTCCCGCTGGGGAGGTTGGGCGTTTGTTGCAGTTAATGCAGGAAATAGACCATAATGGTTTGTCGCCCCTGTTAGATCCGCTTAGAAAAGCAGCACCTGAGTATGATAAAAAAGTCACTAATCTATCTAGGTAATATTAAACGGTATGGCTGCAGCGCTAAGCAACTGAGGGTGTTGTTATTGCTAATACTGTTCAGCGTGCTTGCTATTCCTGTTGTCATCAAAAGCGAAGATAGCCTGCTACTGAATTCCAAGTATGGTGAAGTGCAGTTAACACCAAATGAAGTTGCCTGGCTTAAAAAACACCCAGAAGTGCGTGTTGCAGTTAAACATGGGTGGATGCCAATAGAGTTTACCTTAGAAAATAATCAGCATAATGGGATTAGTGTTGATTACCTACAAGCACTCAGTAGCATTTTTAATATTCACTTTATTCCCTCAAATTACTCAGAGAGTACTAGCCCATCTGACGTAGATGTTATCTCAGGGGTTGTTGGAGCTAATGTTAAACATCCAGAATTTAAGAAGCTACCTTATCCGTTTTTAAGTTTCCCGTTTGCGATATATGTCAATAAGAAAGTAAATGGTCGCTTCGGGATTAACTCGATGGATGATCTTAACTATAAGCGCGTTGCCGTATTTAAAAATGGGCCGGTTGCAAAAGAGGTCGCCGAAAACTATCCGAAAATTCAGCTGTTATATGTAGACATTGCCGATGAGGCAATTGAGGAGCTTAGGTTAGGGCGTGTCGATGCTTATATCGGTAATCAAATCATTGTTGATTATCATATCGTGGTACATCGTTTAGATTTTGTTGAAAAAGTAGCGATGACGCCTTTTAGCACCGATGTATCAATGGCAGTCCGGGGCGATCTTCCTGAGTTGGCGTCGATATTGCATAAAGGTCTGCATGCTATCGGCAAGAATAATCAAGAAATACTCGAGAAATGGGAAATTTCAGACAGCCGATATGATCGCTGGTTTGTGCCGCTAGGCATTATTGCGATTCTATTCCTAATATTTGGTCTGATTAGAATTTTCAAATTAAAGCAAACAATCCGGCAGCAAAATGTTGAGGCGCAAAATACGATCTGGCATCAGGCAAATTATGACTATTTAACTGATTTGCCAAATCGCCACTTGTTACATAGTCGGTTAAGGCAGGCAATGGATAGCGCGAATGAGTCCTTGTCACCGGTCGGCATTTTGTTTATTGATTTAGATAACTTTAAGCATGTGAACGATACCGCTGGTCACTCCATTGGGGATAAGCTGATTAAGGAAGCCGCCAATAGAATCACACGCTGCGTGAGGGCCTATGACACAACAGCGCGATTTGGCGGTGATGAGTTTATGGTTGTCATGTCCGATTTTGATAACGATCAGGCGCTGGAGAAAACTTCAAAAAAAATATTGGCAGTGCTGCAACAGCCGTTCCAGATTGATAACGAGCTTTTTTACATCTCTGCGAGTATCGGGCTTACCATCTATCCGCACGATACCTCTGACCCTGAGGCTTTGTTTAGTTATGCAGATCAGGCCATGTATGAAGCCAAAAAACTAGGCCGTAACCGCTTTCAGTTCTTTAAAGCCTCCATGCAGCTTGATTCGACCAAAAGATTGGCGCTAATGAATGACTTGCGAGAGGCGCTTGCGCAGCAGCAGTTTGAGCTTTATTACCAGCCAATCATAAGCTTAGATACGCAGGAGATTTTAAAAGCAGAGGCATTGATTCGATGGAATCACCCTGTCAATGGGCTGATTAACCCCTCAGAGTTCATTGCACTAGCGGAAGAAACTGGCCTCATAGAAGAAATTGGCACATGGGTATTTCATCAGGTGCTGCGAGATATCAAGCAGATTCATGCGCAATACTCAGCGGATTTTCAAGTGAGTGTGAACGTATCTCCCAAACAGTTTATCAGGCCAGAGCGTTTGCTCGCCTGGAAAACGGCCATAGTCAATGCAGGGCTGGCTGGGCGTCATATTTGTATTGAGATCACTGAGGGTCTATTACTGCAGCCTAGTCTGTCAGTCGTCAATACTATTTCCGCATTACGAGATTTTGGTATTCAGTTTTCTATCGATGATTTTGGCACAGGTTATTCTGCGTTGGCTTATTTAAACAAGTTTGATATTGAGTATGTAAAAATCGATCGCTCCTTTACGCACAATCTGCAGGCAAATAATCAGGATGCAATTTTGTGTGAGGCCATTACCAGCATGGCGCATAAGCTAGGGATGACGGTGGTGGCTGAGGGTATAGAGACTGAAGCACAAGCGCGGATGTTAAGTAGCTTTGAGTGTGACTATGGTCAGGGCTATCTCATTTCTAAGCCTAAGTCATTTGCTGATTTCATGCAGTTTTTGTCTGAAAATCAAGAAAAGTAATCATAAAAATTATTTAGGTTGCATTCAAAAACCTGTCCTAAATCAATTTAATCTGATTTAGGTTGCGCTAAGATGAATGCCACTTTTTCAATTAAAGGCATGATTACTATGGCCGTTGTGCAAATTCAGATGCGTAAGGCTAGCCCGGCTAAGGGGTGTGCATTATTCAACCTTGGGTTCCGCCCATTTTTTCTAGGTGCTGGTATTTTTGCCATCGTATCCATTGTTTGGTGGGTGCTGCTGTACAGCGGGCATGATATTGTGCAGATTCAATCGATTACCAATGCGCAGTGGCATGCGCACGAAATGCTGTATGGCTATGGCCTAGCCGTGGTTGCTGGCTTTTTGCTTACCGCAGTGCGCAATTGGACCGGTGTGCCAACACCACATGGTAAGCCGTTGATGGGGTTGTTTGCATTGTGGGTCAGCGCGCGTGTGCTGTTTTTATTTGGTACCAGTTTAATGCTGTGGGCCGCCATTGCCGATTTGCTATTCGGGCTTATGTTGATTATCGCCATTAGCATTCCCATCTTTCGCGCCAAGCAGTGGCCGCAACTTGCGGTGATTGTGAAGATCGCCATGCTATGGGTAGGTAATATCGTTTTTTATATCGGCTATTACAAAATCTTGCAAGATGGCATGTTGTACGCAATCAACGGCGCGGTGTTATTGCTCATCGGTTTGATTTTAATGATAGGGCGCCGCGTTATTCCATTTTTCATAGAGCGTGGCGTATCACAGCCATTTAAAATTAAGCATCACCAATGGCTAGATAGCAGTATTTTAGTTGCGTTCCTCGCACTATTTATCAATGAGATCTTTTATCAGTATGCCGAATTAACGCCTTATTTGGCAGTTGGTTTGTTCCTGATGAATGGCTATCGTTTATTGGGTTGGCATGTGTGGGGTATCTGGCGTGTGCCATTGCTCTGGAGCCTGTATTTGTCGGCATGGATGATTAATTTAGGTTTTTTTCTGTATGGTGTGCGTGTCTTGTGCGCGATACCATTGGTTTTGGTGTTGCATCTGTTCACGATTGGCGGCATTGGTTTAATGAGTTTGGCGATGATGGCGCGTGTAGCGCTGGGGCATACCGGCCGTGATATTCGTGCTTCATCAGTGTGGCTAGTGCCCATCTTTATTGCGGTGATGTTAAGTTTGCTATTGCGTGTATTTGCACCGATGTTTGCGATGCAGTTTTATACGAGTTGGATTGTTGCCGCTGCAGTATGCTGGATATTGGGGTTTGCAGTTTTTGTATGGATTTATGCCCCCATCTTATTTAATCCCAGAGTCGATGGTAACCCAGGTTAAAGCCTGTTTTGTAACCAGCGCTCCAGTACCACAACAATATACGCCTGCTCTGCTAACGTGAGTGCGCGTCCCGATGGGATTTGGTGCCACTTTTGCAAGCAGCCACGGCAGCAACAGGCGGTGGCGTGCTGCGCCACAAACACGGGGTGACCACGCATGGGTGTTTGTTTGCCATCGTTGTCGATAATAGCGGGTGCTAGGCGTTTACCTATAAAATCCTCAGCATGGTCCAGCACGGTTGATAAGCCTTTTTGCTGCAAATAGGCTAAGTCTTTAGCGCGTAATTCAAAGTTGGCTCTGAACGTGGATTGCGCTAGTGCTGTAAATAACTGGTCTAGGTCTCTCACGTTGCTGGCTAGGCTCAGTGTAGTTGGTGTAACTCTAATTTACGTAGCTTCGGCGCCAGTTTGGCGGTGATGCCCACCACGCTCAATGTCATGAAGCCACCAAGTACGACGGATGGCACCAAGCCCAGCACACGCGCCGCTACCCCCGACTCAAAGGCGCCTAATTCATTGGACGAGCCGATAAAAATACCATTGATGGCCGAAACCCGTCCGCGCATGACATCAGGTGTCGCCAGTTGCATAATGGTTTGACGCATGATGACGGAAACTCCGTCAAACAGGCCAGAGAGTAGCAATAATATGGCGGCCATCCAGAAGCTGGTGCTGAGACCAAAGCCAATAATACATAAACCAAACCCCGCAACCGTGCCTAGTAGCCAGCGTCCTGCATTTAGGTTAATTGGGTGGCGAGTGAGCCAAAGCCCAGTGGCAATGGCACCTAGTGCGGGTGCTGCACGTAAAACGCCTAAGCTTTCCGGCCCCATTTGATAAATGTCATGAATAAATGCAGGCAGCATGGCAACAGCACCGCCAAATAATACGGCAAACATGTCTAGCGATAATGCACCTAATACGATTTGGTTGCTAAATACAAAACGCAGGCCTTGTGCAATGCTAGTAAACACAGGAATGCTTTCTGCCTTTTCCGGTTCTTTTAACTTAAGTAAAGCAATCGAGGTAGCCGCACCCAAGCATAGCGCAGTGGCAACGCTGTAAGCAAGCGCTTTACTGCCAAACCCTACCAGCATGCCGCCAATGGCTGGGCCTAATACCAAGCCTATCTGAAACGTAGAGGTGCCGATGCCGGCAGCGCGTGCATACTGCTCACGCGGCAAGATGACGGCGAATAAAGTGTTGTAGCTGGGTGCAATAAAGGCACGAGCCACCCCAGTAAAAGCAATAGAGCCATAAATCCAATAGGTGATATTTCCATCTAGCCAACCTAGCGCTACTAAGGTAAGCGTGAAGGCATTAATGGTGAGCAACACTGCCGCTAAGCCTGCAAACAGCCGGCGTGAATAATAATGATCCACCGCATGGCCAGCAAATAATGCAGAAGCGAAGTAAGGAATCACTTCGGCTAAGCCGATTAACCCTAAAGACAATGGGTTGTGCGTAATCTGATAAATATGCCAGCCTACTACCACTGCTAATATTTGGTAAGCCAGTACGAGTTGAATACGAAAAGCTAAAAGTTTGGCAAAAGCAAATTGATGATATTTAAATAATTCCATGGGCCGTATTATAAATGCAAATCGCAAATTGCCTTCACGCTTGTGGCTCAGAATCGACGCTCAGGCGCGTATAAAAACATTTAATACTTGAATGTAAACGGATAGAATGCACAGGTTAGTGCAGTGAATAAGGTAGTAAGCAAGCTGAAAGATTTATCTGATCTTGCCGATGAGTCATCATTGACCTAGTGTGATTCTACCGATATAGATTAGGCGCACTAACCACCTTGGTATTTGTTGATTGTGCCTGTTGTCTGCAATGGTATGTAGCAACTTTCTAGGTGGTATCAATACGCTAAGGAAGGCAAGCTTCCTCTTCTGGGTGTCAGAAGAGTTTGTCGGGCGTAATGCGGACCCCAAAAGAAATCCATTGGTTATCATTTACACCATTGAGCTGCCTCCCCAATGTGGCGTCCACTTGAAACAGATCTGGAATGACAGACATCCTCACCCCAGCTTGAGCGAATGGGTTTGATTGATGGTCTCCGTATACTTCTAAAATCCCCATTAATCTGGGTGTGGCTTTGAACTCGCCACCGACACCCCAAGTCATGTTGTCCTTGTTTGATGCGTGGTCATGCAGTACGCCCATATTCAGGTGCATAACTACTTGGTCATCGTTAAATGAAGCTGAAAATGGGATGTATGCATAGGTGTTTCCGAGTTGGTTTGCGCTAGGCGTTACTGCTGGATGGTAAACCTTGCCGATTGATAAGCCGATTCCCCAGCCATTGGTATCAAGAGCTTTGAATAAAGTCTTCGCTTGTATCACATAGTCAGATGTATCTTTAACATCGTTGGCTATAGACAAGCCAGCGCCTACGGTCACCTCAAAGTTACCTGTAGGATTGCAAGCGGGTAAAGCCCAAAACTCGGTGCTGTTTGGGTAGATGCGAGTCCAGCTTTCAAGTTGGCAACTACCAGCATTAGTCAGCCTTGCATCATCGGTTACAAAGGGGCGGGCTGACCAAGCTGGTTGTGCGTAAAGTAAGATGGATAGGAGTGTTAAATTTCTCATGCCCTGATTTTATTATCTTTTTATTTCTTTTGGATTACACAACACTAATTTAGGCGCCAATTATAAATTAGGCGCCCCAATTCCTCTACGAACTGGTTTTCCGAGTTTTCTGTTTGTATCAATCATCAGTTCATCAATCTATGCTTCAATTTAGATAGTTATTTCGGTACTTGCCACAAATACCAGCTGGCAACGGTGCGGTAAGGGCTCCATGCCTGACCAATCTCAGCCATTTGTTTGCGTTTAGGCGCAGTTTCCAGCTTTTTCAGCCGTTTGTAGCCTTCTACAATGCCAAAATCATCCGCGGGCAAAATATCCATGCGTGCTAACGTAAACATCAGCATCATTTCTACCGTCCATTGGCCGATGCCTTTAATGGTGGTGATTTGTTGAATTAAGGTTTCATTGCTCATGCTGTCGGCAAGCGCTTGTGTGGGCACTAATCCAGTTAGCGCTGCGTTTGCAATGCCTTGAAGCGTTTCTATCTTTCTGCCAGAAAAGCCTACAGCACGCAGCGCATCAAATGTTGTGGATATCAAATCTTGAGGTACAGGGAATTGTCCATAATGATTAATCAGTTTTTTTAAAATAGCGTCACCAGCCTTTGTGCTGAGCTGTTGATACGCTACTGCGCGCACTAATGCCTCGTAAGGGTCGCGCTCGCTTTTTGTTGTAAACTTGCACTCACCGACGTGGTCAATCAATTGAGACCAGTCGTTATCTATTGCGCGTAAAAAGTCTTCAGCCTGCAGGTATGGGGAGTTCATGCTGTGATTATAAGCATCTCTACTTAATGTTCATCAAAATTATGAACAAGCGAAAAAAGTAACATGTGATGGAGTGATATTAGCTTGGACTTATTCGGCAACATGGCATCAACAGAAACCGCCATTGACGGTGTGCGCTTACTTAAAGGGTTCGCGCTTAGCGATGAGGCGACTTTACTCGCAGATTTAGAAAGCATCATCACACAGGCACCGTTGCGCCATATGGTTACCCCTAGTGGTTTTGCGATGTCGGTTGCCATGACCAATTGTGGTGACCTGGGCTGGGTGACAGATCGTGAAGGTTACCGCTATGATGTTTTAGACCCACTTACCCAAAAACCGTGGCCTGCTATGCCAAGTAGTTTCTTAACCTTGTCACGAGTGGCTGCTTTAGCGGCTGGATACGCCGACTTTACCCCAGATGCCTGTTTAATTAATCGCTATCAAATCGGTGCGCGTATGGGTTTGCATCAAGACAAAAACGAACGAGACTTTAATCAGCCCATTGTTTCTGTGTCGTTAGGGGTGACGGCAACGTTTCAGTTTGGTGGTTTCAAACGTAGTGACAAGGCCTTGAGCTTTCCGCTTTATCATGGAGATGTGGTGGTTTGGGGCGGAGAGGCGCGTCTGCGCTATCACGGGGTGCTGCCACTTAAGGCAAATGTGCACCCAGCTTTAGGTGAAAGTCGTATCAATCTTACTTTCCGTAAAGCTGGGTAATGAAAAGCCTTACAGTTTTAATGCAAGCTTAATGCGGCGGTAGATTTGGCAGAGCTTAGAGCCATCTAATTGGTAGTGTTTATGTAGCGGTTTTTTAACTTCCCAGCTTGCGGTCATGCCTGCTGGAAAAGTCACTAAATCACCTTTGCCAAAGGTCACAGGTGTGCCGCCAGTTGGCGTAATCACACATTCGCCTTCTAAAATGTATGCAATTTCTTGCTCAGGAAACGTCCATGGAAAAACAGAAACTTCTTTCTCCCATGTTGGCCATTTGCTTACGTTCAACGCTTCTAAACGCTGCTGGCTTGGGTTCTTTTCAACGGTGATTTGGGTCATGAGTCTTCCTTTTAAAAAATGCATTCTATCCCATCAGGTCATAAAGCTGAAATGTTCTAATTTAGGTACTGATGCACGTAAAGTAGTAAAATGCACATTTTAGTTATCGTTAAATATTATGCGTGTTAGTTTAGAACAGGCAATCGCCGAGCTCAAACAAGGCGGGGTCGTTGCGATTCCCACTGAAACAGTCTATGGTCTGGCTGCAGACGCGACTAATGATAGCGCGCTGAAGAAAATCTTCGCGATTAAACAACGCCCAGCAGACCACCCTTTGATTGTGCATATCGGTGACATGAACCAAGTGCACGATTGGGTGACGTCTTTTCCTGAGGTTGCAATTGCGCTTGCAAGCGCATTCTGGCCTGGCCCACTTACTTTGGTGTTGCCCGCACAGCCGTATGTGTCGCGCGTGGTGCGTGGCGATGAACCCACGGTAGCGCTACGCGTACCTAATCATCCTGTTGCCTTGGCGTTGCTGACTGAGGGTGGTTTAAGTGTCGCCGCACCTTCTGCCAATTTATTTACGCAGCTTAGCCCGACAACCGCCGCTCATGTGGAAGCCGGCTTGGGTGAGTCAATTCCGGTGTTAGATGGCGGCGCCTGCCAAGTGGGGATAGAGTCCACCATCGTGAGCGTTACTGCCGATGGACAGTGGCAATTGCTACGCCCGGGCATGATCAGTGAACAGGCGATTGCTGCCGTGGCAACGCGTGTAGCCCATCAGCAGGCGCCCGCTGCGGTGAACGCTGATGCCGCTTCACTGCCTAAAGCCCCAGGCCAGCACGCTTTGCATTACTCGCCGCGCACGCCCTTGCTGTTATTTAAAGATAGGTCAGCGCTGGTGCAAGAGTGCGAGCTGCTCAAGCAGGCGGGCCTATCTAGTGCCGCTATGCTCATAGGTGACGGGGATGTACCAAACTGCCCAAATGTGAAGTTACCGAACGTACCTGAGAAGGTCGCAGAGTTGTTGTACAGCACTTTGCATAGCTTAGATGCGATGAAAGTTGACCGCTTGTTGGTAGAGTTACCACCCCATCTACCCATATGGCTGGCGGTGTTGGATAGATTAAGTCGCGCGGGATATCGATAATTTGTTGTATATTACGGATTACTTAATTTTGTTTAAGTGATTCGTCTGCATAATTTAGGTTTTAAAAATGATGATTAAATTACAACAGTTCGTTCTAGCATCTTTGTTGGTGGTGTTGATTCCGGCCTGTAGCTCTATCGGCTTGAGCAACCCTTTTGGCGCTAAAAGCAGCGAGCTATCTGGTAATCCGAAAGATGCAACTGAATACGTATGCGACGGCAATAAACACTTTTATGTCCGTATGTTGAACAATGGTAGTGATGCTTGGCTTATCTACCCTGATCATGAAGTCAATTTACCAAAATCAAGTGATGACAGTCGCCGTTACGCGAGTGGCTTGATTACATTGATGATTAATGGTGACGAGACAACGCTCAATGACGGTGAAAAAATCGCTTACGTTAGTTGCAAGCCGCAGTTGAAAAAATAGTACTTTCAAAAGATATCGTCAGCATCAAGCGGGATGGTGTTTTTTTGATTGTTTTGTAACTGGCAATCTTAATTTTATTGGTGATTCAGTCTGTTCGCGGCCTGCAACCCCATAAAATTATGATAGGATAATTTCAACCTAGGCTTCTAGTCCTTTATGCAAAAAAAGATTTCCACAATTTGGCGTTTCCTACTGCCTGTGCTAGTACTGCTGGCGGTAGCGCCTTTTGTATTGACAGGGCAGCAAGCTTCGCAACAGCTTGGGCATATTCACGCTGGCGCCACTGAGCAAGCGCATACCCTAGTCCGGTTGTTGGATGTGACCGAGGAGCTGGTCAGCGAGCAAGCAAATGCCGCCATGCGCTTATTGAAGCAGCGTAGTATGGAACTGGGTACCGTTAACGTTGATGGTATGGTTCAACTACAGGCTCGGTCCTTGCCTAATCTCAAAATGGGTAGTACCGAAATCACCGGGCATTTTGATCTGGTTGATGGCGTTAGCGATCTATTTGGTGGCACTGCCACCATGTTTGTACGCTCTGGCGACAGCTTCGTGCGCATTGCCACCAACGTTAAGCACGATAACGGCAACCGTGCTGTAGGGACGCTGCTTAACCCGAAAGGCAAAGTGATTCGCGCCTTGCTGGCGGGCAAAGAGTATAGCGGTGTGGTGGATATTTTGGGTCAGCCTTATATTACGCGATACGACCCATTGATTGATGTGAACGGCAATGTGATCGGTGCTTACTATATCGGCTATAAAGTTGACATTAAAGTGCTGCGCGATACCGTACAGAACATGCGCCAGCTCACCACTGGCTTTGCCGTGATATTGGATGAAACCAATAATATTCGCTTCCTTTCATCTCATGTTACGGCAGCTAAAGCAATCAATTTGCTACAGTCTAGGCCTGACAACTGGGAGTTCGTCACTGAGAGTGTGCCCAAATGGGGCTTTAACGTAATCGTGGCATACCCGCTCAGCGAAGCGCGGGCAGTGAGCTTGGCCAACGCATGGTTTGTCGTATTTGCGGGCATCTTGCTTGGCACGTTATTGATTGTCATTATTTTATGGCAATTAAGACGCTTGATTCTGAACCCAATCGGCGGCGACCCTGCGTTAGCGATTGATGTGGTAAAGCGTATTGCCGCGGGTGATTTGGCGCAGGATGGTTTGTATGCCAAGCCCGATACCTTAATGGCGAGCGTGCTGGAAATGCGCCAGAAGTTGCGTGAGTCTATTGATACCTTGAGCCAGAATGCAGAACGCATGCGATTGTCTGCCAGTGTGTTTGACCATGCGCATGACGGCATTTTTATTACAGATGCCCATGCCAATATTGTTGAAGTCAATTATGCATTTACCCAAATTACCGGCTACTCACGCGATGATGCCTTAGGCCGTGTGCCACAGGCGTTGGGTTTTGTCACTTATGATGACAGCCTGCTGGATATGCTATGGCTGCAGGCTGAAAGTAACAGTGAGTGGCGCGGCGAGACTTGGAGCCGCCGTAAGGACGGTGATGTTTATGCCGCTTGGCTCGACATCTTTTGCGTACGCGACGAAGCTAATCAGATCAAGAACTTTGTTGGTTTGTTTTCAGATATTACCCAAGCCAAAGAGCAGCAGCAAAATCTGGAGCGTATGGCCTACCATGATCCGCTCACACAACTCCCTAATCGCGCTTTACTGTCTGACCGTTTGCAGCAGGCGCTGGCAAGGGCGGAGCGCTCCGGAGAACTGTTGGCAGTTTGCTGCCTAGATCTGGATGGATTTAAACCGGTCAATGATACCTTGGGGCATGAAGCTGGCGATTATCTGCTGGTGCAGCTTGCTGTGCGCATGAGCGCCTGTTTGCGCGATAGTGATACGGTTGCGCGTTTAGGTGGCGATGAATTTGCGGTGTTGTTATGCGGCTTGCAAAATGCGGATGAATGCGTACAGACGCTGGAGCGCTTGCTGAGTGTGATTAAAACGCCCTATAGCATAGGCGATAAATCTGTGACGGTGTCTTCTAGCATAGGCTACACTATTTTCCCTGACGATGGTTGTGAGCCGGATACCTTGCTCAGGCATGCCGACCATGCCATGTATCAGGCAAAACTTAATGGCGGTAGCCGTGTACAACAGTTTGACTCGCACCATGACCGCCAATTTAGAGGTTTGCGTCAGGATCGTGAGCGCGTAGAAGCCGCATTGCCTAATCAAGAGTTCCGCCTGTATTACCAGCCTAAGGTAGATTTGCGCCAAGGTAAGGTGGTTGGCATGGAGGCGCTGATTCGTTGGGAGCACCCTGAGTTAGGTATGCGCGCACCGGCTACTTTCCTCCCTATCATTGAGGATACGGATTTTTCTATTCAAATGGGTGAGTGGGTGATTCGCGAGGCCTTGGGACAAATCCGCGTTTGGCAGGCTGCTGGTCTGGACTTCCAAGTCAGCGTGAATATTGCAGCAAGGCATATTGTGCAACCCAACTTTACCGAGCGTCTAATCTTGTTGCTGGCTGATTTCCCTGAGATAGCTCCGCATAAAATTGAGCTGGAAATCACAGAAACTGCTGCGATCGAGGATGTTTCAGGCGTGGCCAATACCATTAACAGTTGTAAGCAATTGGGCATCAGCTTTGCGCTGGATGACTTTGGCGTAGGCTACTCTTCACTCACCTATTTGCGCCGCTTGCCGGTAGAAACCATTAAAATTGACCAGTCATTTGTGCGCGATATGCTGCAAGACGTGGATGATTTGGCGGTGGTGGCAGGTGTCATCAGCTTAAGTAGAGACTTTAAGCGTAAGGTAGTGGCAGAAGGTGTGGAGAATTCCGAGCAGGGGCTTTGGTTGTTGCGTATGGGATGTTCTGTGGTGCAGGGTTATGGGGTTGCCCGGCCTATGCCAGCAGATGAAGTGCAGCTCTGGGTGGAGTCTTACCGACAAGCCCCAGACTGGACTCAGGGGCTGGTTTAATCAAGTCTTGGTATAGGGTAGCTTCAATTTAAGTTTGAGCAAACCTATACGCTTAAAGCATGATTTAATGTGGGATGGCCAACGATAGGCATATGTTAAATGACTTGCTGTCACGACGAAAAAAGCGTAACTTTATTACCGTAAGCTTAAAGCTAACATGGAGTTTGCCATGGATAATAAATACGGATTAGGTGGCAGCAAGGTTGCGACTCAGCATCATCGTTTGCATCATAAGGTTGCCGCAGAAGATGTTCCCCATTGCAAGGCCTGCAACAGTGTGCATCTGGTGTTAAGCCCAACAATGCATGATCATTGCTGTGCTGATTGCGGTGCGTGGCAAAATGACGTGCCAGCAGGCTATTCAACTGGCAGAAGCAGTGATTACTAAGTGTACGTGCTTTTAGCGTATACGGTTAAAAATGGCGTATCGTCCTATCAGTCCCAATTCATTTGCCAGCAGCACTTGCAGCTCAATCACAGTCGGCTATTGCTCGCGTGGCGACGATTGTCACTTGGACGCAACTACCAACTTTAATACGCAGTTTTAGCACTTTATGCCGAATCTTGTCATCAATTGAAAATAATTCTCTGATCTACGTCAATTTTCAGTAATTAATTCATAAAAAAGTTCTATAATCTTGCCTACCAAAAAAACCTTTCCATTAAACAACTCCAAAAGAGAAGATAAATGACTACGAAGAATGCTGATATTGGCCTAGTTGGCCTAGCTGTTATGGGCCAGAACCTGGCTCTGAATATTGCCGATCATGGCTACACCATTGCGGTTTACAACCGTGACCCAAAAAAAATGGTGAATTTCATTGAAGATTGCAAAAAGAATGAACCTTCACATGCCAACGTTGTTGGTCATGCTGACTTGGCTTCATTTGTTTTAAGTATCAAACGCCCACGTAAAATCATCTTGCTAGTTAAAGCGGGTAGCGCAACAGATGTTACCATCAACGCGTTATTACCATTCCTAGAGCAAGGCGACATCATCATTGATGGTGGTAACGCATTGTGGACAGATACTATCCGTCGCGAAAAAGAATTAGCGGCTAAAGGTATTGATTTCATCGGTTCTGGCGTTTCAGGCGGTGAGACAGGCGCACGTTTCGGCCCATCATTGATGCCATCAGGTACACGTAAAGCTTGGGCTAGCCTAGAGCCAATCTGGCGTGATATCGCAGCTAAAGTTGACCCTGTAACAGGCGAGCCTTTAGAAGGCGGCAAACCAGGTAAACCAGTAGAAGGCGGCTTCTCATGTGCTGAATACATCGGTCCTGACGGTGCTGGTCACTACGTAAAAATGGTGCACAACGGTATCGAGTACATCGATATGCAATTGATCTGTGAAGCTTACTGGTTGATGAAAAATCTGCTTGGCATGCAAGCGGATGAAATCGGTAAAGTATTTGCTGAGTGGAACAAAGGCGAACTATCAAGCTTCTTGATTGAAATTACTGCTGATATCCTGCAACAAAAAGACCCAATGGGTAAAGGTTTCTTGGTTGACCAAATCTTGGATACAGCTGGTCAAAAAGGTACAGGCCAATGGACAGCAGCGAATGCACTTGAATTAGGTGCACCAGCTAACGCGATTGCAGCTGCGGTTTACGCACGTGCATTGTCTAGCTTAAAAGAAGAGCGTGTTGAAGCAAGCAAAATCCTTAAAGGCCCAGCGATTAAAGTTGAGTCTGATAAGAAAGCAATTATCGAAGCGATTAAAAACGCTTTATATTGCTCAAAAATCTGCGCTTACGCACAAGGTTTCCAATTGATCGACAAAGCACAAGTGGCTTACAACTGGAAATTGAACTTCGGTGAAATTGCTCAAATCTGGCGTGGTGGTTGTATCATCCGTGCACGTTTCTTGCAAAAAATCACTGATGCTTATGCATTGAACTCACGTTTGAAAAACTTGATGCTAGACCCATACTTCACGCACGCGATGAACGAAGGTCAAGCAGGCTGGCGTAAAGTGATTGCTTTGGCAGTTACTAACGGTATTCCGGCACAAGGTTTTGCTTCTGCAATGGCTTATTATGATGGCTACCGCAGTGCAGACCTGCCTGCAAACTTGTTGCAAGGTCAACGTGACTACTTTGGCGCACATACTTATGAGCGTAAAGATCAGCCACGTGATCAGTTCTACCACTTGGATTGGCCTGAAGCTGGTCGTCCACAGTTAGAAGTATAATTAGTTTTAAATAATAAAAAACCCGCTTAACGGCGGGTTTTTTATTGCTCGAACGCTATAATGTGACGGCTTCGCTGTTTGTGATGTCTGGATGACGCCTGCTAAGTTTTACTGTCGCCCGCAAAAATCACAGGGTAATAGATTTTTTAACCGCCAGAGATTATTAATAATTGGTTGCATAAGCACATGGCTTTGTTAACCAGTAGAGTAATTAGGCTAGCTTTAAATATGGATATACAGAACATGATGGATTTATTTTTGCATTTGGATAAACATTTGGCGGTTGTGGCCAGCACTTGGGGTGTGTGGATTTACGTGCTTTTGTTTCTTATCATATTTATAGAAACCGGCTTAGTTGCCATGCCTTTTTTACCGGGAGATTCTCTATTGTTTGTTGCAGGTGCTATTGCGGCGCTTGGTGGCATGAGTTTGCCGCTGTTGATGGCATTGCTGTCTGTTGCGGCAATTGCCGGAGATGCAGTTAATTATTCGGTCGGTAAGTGGGTAGGGCATAAGGTGTTTGCTTGGGAAAATTCGCGCTGGTTTAATAAAGATGCCTTTAACAAGACACATGCATTTTATGAAGAGCATGGCGCTATCACTATCGTGGTGGGCAGGTTTCTACCATTTATCCGCACGTTTACCCCATTTGTTGCGGGCGTGGCGCAAATGACCTATCCGAAATTTGCTTTTTATAATGTGATTGGCGGCTTGATTTGGGTGTGTGGCTTAACCGGTATCGGCTTTTTGGTAGGGAATCACCCGTGGGTACAGGCTAACTTCTCTTTGGTGGCGCTGGCACTGATTGTTATTCCTAGCTTGCCTGCGGTATGGGTGTTTCTCAAGCACATGATGCAATCACGCGCTTGAGATTAGTGCTACTTTATTTTTTAAAGCCTTATTTCTCTACGAAAGCACGCTCAATTACGTAGTCACCTGGCTGGCCTACGCGTGGTGAAACAATAAAGCCGCGTGAGTCCAATAGTTCTTCGGTGTCTTTCAGCATTTGTGGGCTACCGCAAATCATGGCTTTGTCATTTGCTGGATCTAATGGTGGTAGACCGATATCTTCAAATAGTTTGCCTGAGTTAATCAGGTCAGTTAAGCGGCCTTGATTACGGAACGGGTCTCTGGTCACAGTTGGGTAGTAAATGAGTTTGTTACGCACTTCTTCACCAAAAAACTCGTTGTTCGGTAGTTCTTTTTCAATAAAATCTGCATAGGCAAGTTCGTTTACGTGACGAACGCCATGAATTAATACTACTTTTTCAAAACGGTCATACACCTCGATATCTTGAATCAAGCTCATGAAAGGCGCTAGCCCTGTACCCGTAGATAGAAAGTACAGATTTCTACCTGGTTTTAAATCGTGAGTCACCAAGGTGCCGGTTGGCTTTTTGCTGACCAAAAGATCATCGCCTACTTTTAGATGCTGCAATCTTGATGTGAGTGGGCCATTTGGCACTTTAATACTAAAGAACTCCAGGTGCTCTTCATAGTTTGGGCTGGCGATACTGTAAGCACGTGTCAGTGGGCGGCCATCAACCTCAAGCCCAATCATTACAAACTGTCCGTTTTCAAAGCGTAAGCCTGGGTCACGTGTGGTTTTAAAGCTGAACAGGGTGTCGTTCCAGTGGTGTACACTTAAAATACGTTCGGTAGAATATTTACTCATAGTTGGTTTTTCTTTAGTTTAAATTTTTTAAATGGCTGCAGTGAGTTCTGGAATCACTTCAAACAGGTCGGCAACTAGGCCGTAATCTGCAACTTGGAAGATAGGCGCGTCCGGGTCTTGATTAATCGCAACCACGACTTTGCTGTCTTTCATGCCGTAGGTATGTTGTACCGCACCTGAAACGCCCACCGCGATATATAAATCAGGTGCAACGGTTACACCGGTTTGGCCTACCTGAATATCGTTAGGTGCGTAGCCTGCATCCACAGCGGCTCTAGTGGCGCCGAGCGCTGCGCCAAGCCTAGCGGCTAGCGGTGCTAGCATTTGTTCAAAGGTTTCTGCGCTACCTAAAGATCTGCCGCCAGAAATAACAATTTTCGCTGTGCTTAGTGCCGGACGGTCTGACGATGTGCGTGTTTCAGATAACCAGCGTGTTTGGTGCTGTGGTGCTGGCGCTGCAACCGTACTGATTTCAGCACTTTGCGTGTGTGCATTGGCCGCACCAAAGTTGCTACTATGCACAGTCAGTAGTTGGATGCGGTCTGAGCTCTGTACGGTGGTGTGTATATTGCCCGCATACACTGCACGCACGTAGGTGTTGCTGTCTTTAATTTCCAGTACATCAGAAATCATAGCAACATCAAGCAACGCAGCTGCGCGTGCCAAGATGTTGCGGCTAAATGATGAGTGCGCAGCTAACACCACGCTATATTCAGTTGCAATGTTGGCAATAAGCTGTGACACATCTTCAGCCAATTGATGCGCTAAATGCTCAGCATCGATTTGAATCACACGCGTTACGCCGTCAATTAAAGCCGCTTGCTGTGCAATATTGCTGACATTATTGCCAGTCACTAAAATTTCAATCGGGTTGCTCCAAGACTGAGCAGCTGTTACCGCCTGATAAGCTGATGCGCTCAGTGTGGTGCCGTTATGTTCGGCTAGAATTAGGGTTTTCATAGTTGTATTCCTTCATGCTCGCGCAACTTAGTGAGCAACTCTTGTACGCTGTTCACTTTAATGCCAGCTTTTCTTGCTGGCGGCTCTGATACTTTTAATAGCTGTAACCGTGGTTTAGTGTCTACACCAAATTCAGCCGCCTTGATTGTCTCAATCGGTTTTTTTCTTGCCATCATTAAGTTTGGCAGTTTTACGAAGCGCGGGTGGTTTAAACGCAAGTCTGCGGTAATCACTGCAGGCAGGTTTAAGCCTATGGTTTCTGTACCGCCATCCACTTCACGGGTGGCTACTACTTCGTTACCGTTAATGGTAAGCGCTGATACGTAAGTCGCTTGCGGATAATTGAGCAACGCGGCTAACATTTGCCCAGTTTGTCCTGCGTCATCATCTACTGCTTGTTTGCCCAGCATAACCAACCCCGGTTGTTCACGGTCTACCAAAGCTTTCAGTAGTTTGGCAACGGCCAATGGCTGTAGTTCTTCATCGCTTTCAATCAGTACCGCGCGGTCGGCACCCATGGCCAGGCCGTGCCTTAATACATCTTGATTTGCTGCACTACCCAAAGACACGACTACCACTTCAGATGCAATGCCTTTTTCTTTTAGTTTTAAGGCTTCTTCAATTGCATTTTCATCAAATGGGTTTACACTCATCTTTACGCCATCAATCTCTACATTTGAGCCGTCAGGCTTGATATGTACTTTGATGTTGTAGTCGACTACACGTTTTATTGCGACCAATATTTTCATGGCAATTTCCTCAGTAATTGCTGCGTATTTTACATCAGCGTATAATATATATAAATTAGATTGTAAAGATATTATATATCTGTGAAATAGATATAGGAGTGTATGAAATATACCCTAAGGCAACTAGAGATTTTTGTTGTCATCAGTCGTACCGAGAGTGTCTCGCGCGCAGCCGATGTTTTAGCATTATCACAATCGGCCACCAGCACTGCACTGAGCGAGTTGGAGCGACAATTCGACCTGCAGCTTTTTGATCGTGTGGGTAAAACGCTGCGCATCAATGAAACCGGGCTACAGCTACTTCCCAAGGCTGTTGAGCTATTAGACCGGGCAAGTGAAATAGAAAATCTGTTGCGCGGTCATGTGGGGTTTGGCTATATGAAAATTGGCGCAACCTTAACGGTTGGCAATTATCTGGCCACGATACTGGTTGCAAAATTCTTACAGGACCATCCTGAAAGCCGGATTCAATTACAAGTACACAATACCAGCACCATCGTGCAGCAGGTCGCCAATCATGAGCTGGATCTGGGCTTGATTGAGGGAGATTGTAACCATCCAGATATAGAAGTACAGCGCTGGGTGGCTGATGAGCTGGTGGTGTTTGCTGCACCTAATCACCCGCTTGCGCAGTTAAAAGCAATTTCGATAGAGCAGTTATTGCAGGAGCAATGGATTTTAAGAGAGCAGGGCTCAGGCACCCGCGCAACTTTTGATCGTGCTTTTCATAATAATAATGCAAGGCTGCATATCCGCTTGGAGTTGGAACACACCGAGGCGATTAAGCGGGCAGTAGAGTCAGGGTTGGGCATCGGCTGTATCTCGCGTTTGGCGTTGAAAGACGCTTTTCGTCGCGGTAGCTTAGTGCCGTTAATGACACCCGAACTAAATTTAGGACGATATTTTTACTTTCTTTGGCACAAGCAGAAGTATCAGACAACAGGTATGCGTGAATTTATCATGCTATGCAAAAAAATGGTGATTGGCGCTGAGCGCAGCGATCAAGTAAATTTGCCAGAAATAGCTTAAAGGACGGTCTTTAAATGACAGATGTGCAACGCGATGTAATGAATTACGATGTGTTAATTGTAGGGGCTGGACCATCGGGCTTGGCCGCAGCGATTCGGCTTAAACAGCTGGCGAATGCGGCTGGGCAGGAGCTCAGTGTATGTGTGCTGGAAAAAGCGGCAGAAGTTGGCGCGCATATTTTATCGGGCGCGGTGATAGATCCTATTGCATTGGATGAGCTGATTCCGGATTGGCGTGAAAAAGGTGCGCCAGTGCATACCAGTGTCAATGAAGATGAGTTTTTGCTGTTGGGGCAAACTAAATCGTGGTCGATTCCACATTGGTTGATGCCGCCTTTAATGAGCAATCAAGGCAATTATATTGTGAGCTTGGGTGATGTGAGCCGTTGGTTGGGTGAGCAGGCAGATGCCTTGGGTGTAGAAATCTACGCAGGCTTTGCGGCGCAGGCCATGCTCTATGACGAAAACCAGCAAGTGGTGGGCGTGATTACCGGCGATATGGGGCGTGATGCGCATGGGGCAGAAACCGCGCAGTTCGCGCTGGGTATTGAAATTAGAGCGCAATATACCTTGGTGGCAGAAGGTACGCGTGGCTCATTAACGCACGAGCTGGAAAGTAAATACGCGCTACGTCAACAATCTTCACCGCAGAAATATGGTTTAGGTTTTAAAGAGGTATGGCGCGTGCCTGCAGCACAACATCGTGCAGGCTTGGTGCAGCATAGTATCGGCTGGCCGCTAAGTGCTGATACTGGTGGCGGCTCGTTTATCTATCATTATGGCGAGCAGTTGGTGTCTATCGGCTTTGTGGTGCATCTGGACTACGCCAACCCGCATCTTTCTCCATTTGAGGAGTTCCAGCGCTTTAAAACGCACCCTACGATTAAAGCTTTGCTGAAAGGTGGCGAGCGCTTCAGTTATGGTGCACGCGCGATTAGTGAAGGCGGCGTGCAAGCCTGGCCAGAGTTGATTTTCCCCGGTGGTGCATTGATTGGTTGCAGTGCCGGCATGGTGAATGTGCCGCGGATCAAAGGCAGCCATAATGCAATGAAATCTGGCATGTTGGCGGCAGAGGCGGTATTTAATGCCGTAACCCAGGCTGACAAACAAGATAGCCGCTTGCTGGAAGCGTATCCACAAGCACTCAAAGACTCATGGGTGTGGAAAGACTTAGATGCGGTGCGTAATGTAAAACCGCTGTTATCGAGGTTTGGTAGTTGGGGCGGTACTTTGCTAGGCGGTATTGAGATGTGGCTGCATGCGCTACATATCCGTTTACCGTGGACGCTAGCGCACCAGAAAGCAGACCATGAATGCACCAAGTCTGCCTCTGAAATGCCAGTCATCCATTATCCAAAGCACGATGGTGTGTATAGCTTTGATCGCTTAAACTCAATTGGCTTAAGCAATCTTGCACATGATGCAAATCAGCCTTGCCATTTGACGCTGTTAGATAAGAATGTACCTATCAGTGTTAATTTAGCCAACTATGACGCGCCCGAGCAGCGTTATTGCCCAGCAGGCGTGTATGAAATAGTGAAGACGCCAGACGCTAGTTATTTGCACATTAATGCGCAAAATTGCATACATTGCAAAACATGTGATATTAAAGACCCAACGCAAAATATCGTTTGGGTACCACCTGAAGGTGGTAGTGGCCCAACTTATATTGGTATGTGATTTATAGGCGCAACCTGTAAAAGCTGCTTGTTTTATGTAAGTGCCCGTGTACCTCTAGTTTGGGCGACGATGATTTGAACGAAAAAAAACCTCAACCATAATCAAGGTTGAGGTTTTTTTATAGCGTGATACCAACGCTAGACTAGCGCAATCAAGCTAAATCAAAACGATCAAGATTCATTACTTTAGTCCATGCCCGCACAAAGTCACGTATAAATGTGGCTTGGGCATCGCTGGCTGCATAAACTTCAGCAATGGCACGTAGCTGCGAGTTAGAGCCAAACACTAAATCTACCACTGTGCCTGTCCACTTAAGTTTGCCTGTGGCACGGTCATACCCCTCAAGCACTTGTTTGGAGTCTGCGGATGTTTGCCATTTTGTGTTCATGTCCAACAGGTTCACAAAGAAGTCATTGGTTAACGCTTCTGAGCGCTGTGTGAACACGCCATGCTTGGATTTACCATGGCTCACATTTAACGCACGTAAGCCACCAATCAGTACCGTCATTTCCGGTGCGGTTAAGGTGAGCAATTGTGCTTTATCTAGCAATAGCTCAGCCGCGCTGCCTACAACACTGCGTTTTGTATAGTTGCGGAAGCCATCGGCAATCGGCTCTAGCACGGCAAATGATTCAATATCTGTTTGCGCTTGGCTTGCATCGGCACGTCCTGGCGTGAACGGTACTTGCAGCGTATGCCCTGCATTTTTGGCGGCAACTTCAATCGCTGCACTGCCAGCCAGCACAATGAGGTCTGCAATTGAAACCTGCTTGCCGTTGCGCTGAGCGGTATTAAACTCTTTTTGTATTGCCTCTAGTTTTTGCAACACGGCGGATAACTCTGCTGGCTGATTTACTTCCCAGTCTTTTTGCGGGGCGAGGCGAATACGTGCGCCATTGGCGCCACCACGCTTATCAGAGCCACGGAATGTAGAAGCCGATGCCCAGGCTGTGCTCACCAGTTGTGAGATCGATAAGCCAGACGCCAATACTTTTGTTTTCAAGATGGCAATATCTTGCGCATCCATCAATGCGTGGTTAACCGCAGGGATAGGATCCTGCCAAATCAGCGTTTCTTTTGGTACTAAAGGGCCAAGATAACGCGACACTGGTCCCATATCACGATGTGTTAATTTGAACCAAGCTCTGGCAAATGCATCTGCAAACGCTTCTGGGTTTGCAAAGAAGTGGCGTGATATCTTTTCATACGCCGGGTCCATTCTCATGGCTAGGTCCGCCGTGGTCATAATAGGCGCATGGCGCTTAGATGCATCATGCGCATCTGGCACTGTATTTAACGCAGCAGCTTCTTTAGGGGTCCATTGGTGTGCACCAGCAGGGCTCTTGGTGAGCTGCCACTCGTAACCGAATAGGTTTTCAAAATAGTTGTTATCCCACTGAATTGGATTGTTGGTCCACGCACCCTCAATGCCGCTGGTGATGGCGTGTACGCCTTTACCACTGCCAAAACTGTTGAGCCAGCCCAAGCCTTGTGCTTCAATCTCTGCGGCTTCTGGCTCTGCGCCAACATGGCTAGCGTCACCCGCACCATGGCATTTACCAAAGGTATGGCCGCCAGCGACCAGTGCTACGGTTTCTTCGTCGTTCATTGCCATGCGTGCAAATGTTTCGCGAATATCGCGGGCTGATGCAAGCGGGTCTGGGTTGCCGTTCGGGCCTTCTGGGTTTACGTAAATCAAGCCCATCTGTACTGCGCCTAGCGGATTGTCTAACTCACGGTCACCGTGATAGCGCTGGTCTCCAAGCCATGTGGTCTCTGGGCCCCAGTAGATATCCTGTTCTGGCTCCCAGATGTCCTTACGCCCACCAGCAAAGCCAAAAGTCTTAAGTCCCATGGAGTCTAGCGCAACATTACCCGCCAGTATCATTAAATCTGCCCAAGACAATTTATGCCCATACTTTTGCTTAATTGGCCACAGTAAACGACGTGCCTTATCAAGGTTGCCATTGTCTGGCCAGCTATTTAGCGGTGCAAATCGCTGCGAGCCGGAGCCTGCGCCGCCGCGGCCATCATAAATGCGGTAAGTGCCAGCACCATGCCAGGCCATGCGCACAAAAAATGGACCATAATGACCATAATCGGCAGGCCACCATTCTTGCGAATCTGTCATTAATGCATGCAAATCTTTGGTGACAGCATCAAGATCCAAGCTGTTGAACGCTGCGGCATAGTCGTAATCTTGACCCATGGGATCTGATTTTGACGAGTGCTGATGCAATATGCTGAGGTTTAGTTGTTCTGGCCACCAAGTCGGGTTGGCAAGTCCTGCAGACGCTGTTGGTTTAGGCGCGCCTCCAGAGAATGGGCATTTTGATTCGGCTGTCATTGTGTTCTCCTGTCGTTATTTGGAACGTGATGGACCTGTTTCAATATTTCTGCTGAGCTTCAAGCAAAAGTATTTTAATCTTAAAATTACACGCAGTAGTGTAAAACTCAGGTGTCGGTTGCACGTATTGTTTGTTATTGGCTTAATGCATATTGCGCAAACATGTCAGTAAAAATTTCTTGTAACTCGTATAAATAGTTATTCATTTTTCTCTCCATTTATATTGCCATCTCAGTGGTTGGGGAAAGCAATGTTGAGTAGCAAGTGGGACCAGTGTATAGGCCAAACATTGATTTGTATAATTGAATGTTTTAATTTTATTGATATGCTATGCTTATCAATAATGCATAATCAGGATGCTGTAAATGACGCTAAGTGAATTACGTTTTGTGGTGGCGGTGGCAAAAGAGCGCAACTTTAGGCGAGCTGCTGAGAAATGTTATGTTAGCCAGCCCGCGCTCAGTTTGGCAATTAAAAAGTTAGAAGAGGATTTAGGTGTACAAATCTTTGAACGTAGCCGTACTGACATTAACCCGACACCTGTCGGTGAAAAGGTTATTGAGCAGGCAATTAAGGCGATAGAGGAAGTTAACTATATTCGTGAGATTGCCAAGCAAGGTAATAACCAGCTTGGCGGCGTGTTTCGGCTGGGCTTAATTTACTCGGTGGGTCCTTATCTGCTGCCTGAGCTTATCCCCATTTTGCGGCAGAGTGCACCTGATATGCCCTTGGATATTGAAGAGAATCTGACTGTGCAGTTGGAAGCTCAGCTTAAAAATGGGGTGATTGATGCAGCGGTAGTTGCGCTACCGTTTGAAGTCGCTGGAATTAATACATTACCGTTATACGATGAACAATACCTAGTCATGGTGCCGGTTAATCACCCTTGGGCCGGACGCGCATCAGTGAGCGCAGATGAACTGGCTGATGAAAATGTCTTACTGCTAAACAGCGGCCATTGTTACAGCCACCAAGTATTGCAGGCATGTCCAGATTTGTCTCGAAAGGGTCAGGTGTTGCAAGGCAACTCTTTAGAAACCATACGCAATATGGTGGCTTCCAATCTAGGCATTACGGTATTGCCATGCAGTGCAGCAACCGATCGATATTTAAATCCATTGGTGAGAGTGATTCCATTTTCAGACCCCGTGCCTGTGCGCAGAGTGGCGCTAGCCTGGCGTAAAAGTTATGCCAGAGACTTAGCGGTAAAATGTGTAGCTGATGCAATTAGGGCGATTAGCTCGGATTGTCTTGAGATGGTAGACTGGAAAGGTCATTATGGAATCTGAAGCAACCTCTGCCCGCATGTTTTGATTCATACATCGCATTGTCAGCACTACGTAACAATGATGCTACATCATCACCATTTTTAGGATGCAAGCTAATACCAATACTGCAAGAAATATTAATGACATGCCCTTCAATGTAAAAAGTTTCTGTCAGCGACTGTATAACCTCTTGAGCAACGATTGCAACATCTTGCTCTGTTTCTATCTTGGCAAGTAAAATGACAAATTCATCGCCACCAATACGTGAAACGGTGTCGGTTTGTCTTTTAAAGCAGTTGCTTAAGCGTATGGCTACGTCTTTGAGTAGCAAATCCCCTACATCGTGGCCCAGCGAGTCGTTGACTATTTTAAACTTATCCAGATCCAAAAACATAACAGCTAGCAAAGTGTTTTCTCTACGGGCTTGTGCCAGTGCTTGATGTAAGCGATCAGTTAGCAGGCTACGGTTAGGCAGATCTGTGAGAGGGTCATAATGCGCCATATGATGAACGCGCTCTTCAATTGATTTTCGAGCGGTAATGTCAATCATCGTTCCAACGTAGTTTGTCACCAAACCCTCGGAGTTTTTTACGGCAGAAATAGTTAGCCATTCTGGATAAATTTCACCAGATTTGCGTTTATTCCAAATCTCACCTTGCCATGAGCCTTGGGTGGAAATTGATTGCCACATTTCTTTATAAAAGGCTGCATCATGAACGCCAGATTTTAATAGCGTCATTCTATTACCAACGGCCTCTTCACTAGTAAAGCCTGTTATTTTAGTAAACGCATCGTTAATTTTTAGAATTTTAGAATTGGCATCCGTAATAATAATTCCCTCTTGCGACTCCATGGCTATTGCCGAAACTTTAAGTTCATTTTCAGTTATTTTTCGCTCAGAAATGTCACGTGCAAAACCCACTGTACCTAATAAGTTCCCATCATTATCTATGGCTGGTGCTTTGAAAGTTTCAATCCAACGAGTCTTACCTTGCGCGTCAACAAATGTTTCATCGACGAACTTTGGTTGTTTTGACTGTAGAACGCTTAAATCTTCTTGACGATAATATTCAGCGAGTTCTTTAGATGAGTAATCAAAGTCTGTTTTGCCAATCAAATTTTCAGGCTTGTCCTCCCCAAAACTTTTAGCAAGAACTGTATTAACCGATATAAATCGACTTTCTTCGTCTTTTATCCAGACCATGAAAGGTAGGCTGTCAATAAAGGCTCGTTGGTATTTTTCTATCTTTCTTAATCTTGATTCACTTTGTTTTAAAGCGCTAATGTCAACATTCGTCTCTATTGTTCTGGTAGCTAGTATACGTTTGTTATATCTTGCAAATAGATAGATAGCCAACCCATTAAAGATAAGGAAGGATAAGTCGATAACTATAAATTCAGACATCGTTACTTTTCTTTCAAGTAGAAGTTGTACCCAGATTAAAAGACCAGATGTAATCAATATGGCCAAGACTGAACAAATTAGCCACATCATAGATAGGGGGTAATTGGAAGCTATATTCGATGAAGATTGTTTCATTTAAAAATCCAATTTAGTCATATACGCTTATTATCGTATACCTAAAGCCCTTGCATTTATTGATGCAAGTCAAGTGGCAATTGTTTTTAAATGTTTGGGGAAATGTGTTGGTAAGTAACGTACAGGCGGTAGCCTGCAACGCTGATGTCCTGCGTGGTGATGGCAAGCTTCACCTTGATTTCATTACCAGCACTAAAGCCAGCAGCAATGTCTGTATTGGGAGGTAGATATTCTGTTGGTTTAAATACACGCCTTAATACCGCGCTGTCGTCAGTATTGGTCAGCGTTAACTCTAGGTTGGGGTACGCCTGCACAAAGCCCGCTTTGTTAAATAGGCTGCTACTAAGGCGCATTACCCCGGTATGCTCTAGGTCTTCCTGCATGTCAGAGTCATCAATCACAATCCACTCAATCTGCTTGGGTAGCTCTATGTTGCATTTTAGATGCTGGCATGCTTGCATTAGCTGCGGTTTGAGGTTGGGGTAATAGATGGCAATGGTATTGCGTAAAAAATAGGTGCTTTGTGCTACAGCGCTTAGCAATAATACAAACGTAGCTAGCGCCCAAAGCCAGCGATGGCTAGTATTTTTCTTGCCATCCCGTTTGGCGTGTTTGGCTAGCTCATTAAAATCGTTAGCGTGATGATGGGAAAAGTTTAGTACAGCAGTGTCGTTAGGTGGATGTTCCGCAATGCTAGTCGGGTCATGTGGTAGTTCAGCAAGTGCGCCGGTATGTGCTGTGGCGTGTTCGTCAGTTGGTGCAGTGTGTGTTTCAGCAGATGCTGCTACGCTTGATTGTACGGCCACTGGCACAATAGGCTCGGGCTCAGTTTCTGCGCCATGCGTACTTGGTGCTGCTTCTTCAAAACTTAGATCAATTGTAGGCCAGTTAGATGGTGCAGTGCCATTGGTTGGGGTGTCAGTAGCTACTGGCGTAGCATTGGGTGCAGAGCTTTCTGGGGTAGGAGTGCTGGTGGGGACAAATTGCTCTTTGGCATTGAACACGTGCAGGCATTGCCCGCAGCGCACTAAGCCACCATGCTGCTTGAGCTGGTCTTCACTAACAAAGAATTGAGTTTGGCAATTTGGGCAATGGGTTATGTCGCGCATTTTTTCGTGCCTGTGAGCAACACCCATGCATCCATGTGCTGTGGTGCGCCCATATCAAACCATTCAGCATAAATGGCAGAAACAGCGGCTTCTTGTTCACGTAAAATCCCAGAAAGCGCAATCTTGCCGCCGGCCTTGCATGATTTTGCCAACGCCGGTGCGAGTACGCTTAAGGCGCTGGATAAAATATTGGCAACTACAATATCAAACTCTTTAGACTGATATTGATTCGCATCGTAGAATTGAGCTTCAACTTGGTTCTGCTCAGCGTTATATAAGCTAGATTGTATGGCTTGAGTATCAATATCGGTACCCACTACCTCATCTGCGCCTAGCTTCTTTGCGGCAATCGCTAAAATGCCTGAGCCGCAGCCGTAGTCCAACACTGAGCTGCCGGGCGTGACTGTTTGAGTTAGCCATGCCAAGCATAAGTGGGTGGTAGGGTGGCTACCAGTGCCAAAGGCTAGGCCAGGGTCTAATACTATATTGATCGCATCTGGATTAGGTGATTCATGCCAAGTTGGCACAATCCACAGCGTGTCGGTGATTCTAATCGGATCAAATTGCGACTGTGTTGCACGTACCCAATCTTGCTCTTCTATGGTTTCGGTCGTGTAGTTCAGGTTACTGAGTTTGGCCTGATGCGTTAATGCACCAATTACGGCGGGGATGTCCACGCCTTCATCAAACAAAGCACTGACTAAATTTTGCTGCCAGATGCCTGGAGGCGGGTCACCCGGCTCGCCAAAAATTGGTTGCTCATCAATGGTTTCAGCATTGGCGTCTTCAATAATAGCTGACAGCGCGCCTAGCTCCATGAGTGTATCGCTAATTAAATCAGCATTATTGTCCTGTGCTTCAATTTTTAATGATACCCACGCCATACTCAACCTATCTGATACTTAAACCTATTTTAAACAATATTAATGCAAATACGCGTATACCGCATGCGCAGTAACGCGTATTTATATTGGCTACTTTAGAAATGCTAATTATTTGTTATAAATACCAAGCTTTTGCTCTAGGTAGTGAATACTTGTACCACCTAAATGAAAAGCTGCATCTGCCATTAAATCAGCATGTAATGCAATGTTGGTACTAATGCCTTCAATCATCATTTCAGACAATGCAATGCGCATACGGGCAATGGCTTGGTCGCGTGTATCACCGTAAGTGATTAGCTTACCAATCATTGAGTCATAGTGCGGAGGTACGGTGTAGCCAGCATACGCGTGCGTATCGATACGTACACCAGGGCCGCCAGGCATATGGAACTTAGTGATTTTGCCTGGAGAAGGTACAAAGTTGTAAGGATCTTCTGCATTCAGGCGGCACTCAATCGCATGTCCGTGTAATTGAATATCTTTTTGACGGAATTTTAGTTTTTCGCCAGCCGCTACAAAAATCTGTTGCTGCACTAAGTCGATACCGGTAATCATTTCTGTCACAGTATGTTCTACTTGCAAACGTGTGTTCATTTCAATGAAATAGAACTCGCCGTTTTCATACAGGAACTCAAAAGTACCGGCGCCACGGTATTTAATCTTGCGGCAGGCTTCCGCACAGCGTTCGCCAATTTTGTCGCGTAAGCGCGCATTAAGTAATGGTGCTGGCGCTTCTTCAAGGATTTTTTGGTGGCGGCGTTGCATAGAGCAGTCGCGCTCACCTAGGAATACTGCATTACCATGTTGGTCAGCCAATACCTGAATCTCGATATGGCGTGGTTTCTCAAGGTATTTTTCCATGTAAACCATTGGGTTGCTAAACGCAGCTTGTGCTTCAGCCTTGGTCATGTTTACAGAAGTGAGTAACGCAGCTTCGGTATGCACTACGCGCATACCGCGACCACCGCCACCGCCAGCCGCTTTAATAATGACTGGGTAGCCAATTTGCTTAGCGATTTTGATGATTTCGCTAGGGTCGTCCGGCAGTGCGCCTTCTGAGCCTGGCACGCAAGGCACGCCAGCTTTACGCATCGCGTCTTTAGCCGATACTTTGTCGCCCATCAAGCGGATGGTTTCAGCGCGTGGGCCAATAAACACAAAGCCGCTTTGTTCTACGCGCTCTGCAAAGTCCGCATTCTCTGATAAAAAGCCATAACCAGGGTGGATAGCCTGTGCGTCAGTGACTTCAGCTGCACTGATAACTGCGGGGACGTTTAGGTAGCTTTGGCCAGAAGGTGCTGGGCCGATACAAACTGACTCATCCGCCAGTTTTACATATTTAGCTTCACGGTCAGCTTCGGAGTGCACAGCCACCGTTCTGATGCCGAGTTCGCGACATGCGCGCTGTACGCGCAATGCGATTTCGCCGCGATTGGCGATTAAAATTTTGTCAAACATTGCCATGAAAGTGAAATCCTAGTATTTAGATCCTAGTGTTGATGTAAGACCTAATTAATTAAGCAGTAATTGAATAAGCTAACCGCAATTAGCCAATGATAAACAGTGGCTCACCGTACTCAATGGCTTGGCCGTTATCAACCAAGATTTTTTTGATGACGCCAGCTTTATCTGCTTCAATCTCGTTTAATAGCTTCATCGCTTCGATAATACATAGTGTGTCACCCACTGCTACTGTATCGCCTACCTCAACAAACGATTTAGCGTCTGGAGATGGTGAACGGTAGAACGTGCCTACCATTGGTGATTTAACCGCATGGCCTTCTTCTACTGCAGGTGCAGCTTCAGCAGCTACAGCTGCCACTGCTTGAGGTGCAGGTGCCTGCTGCTGAGGAATGTAGTGAGCGTAATTTTGTGCCGGCATGTTGGCTGTGAAGTTACGGCTAATGCGTACTTTTTCGCCATCTTCTGTAAGTTCTAGTTCAGAAATGCCTGACTCTTCTACCAAATCAATAAGCTTTTTAAGTTTACGTAAATCCATGATGACCCCTAACTAATTCAATATAAATTATTATTTTAAGAATGATTGATTTTTTCAATAGCGAAATCCAGTGCAAGTTCGTAGCCTTTTGCACCTAGCCCGCTAATAATGCCTACAGCGATGTCTGTAAAATATGAATGATGACGAAATGCTTCTCGTGCAAACACATTTGACAAGTGTACTTCTATAAATGGAACCTTAACCGCACTCAATGCATCACGCATTGCAACGGATGTATGTGTGAATGCTGCGGGGTTGATGATGACAAAATCTACGCTTTTAGTTGCAATAGACTGAATTTTATCGACAAGATCTGCTTCGGAATTGCTTTGGAAGCTCTCTAGTGTGATGTTAGCTAACTTTGCTTTGTTTGTTAGGGCCTGGTTGATGCTATCAAGTGTAGCGTTACCGTAATGTTGTGGTTCACGCAGGCCCAATAGGTTCAGGTTAGGGCCATGTAATACCAGAATGCTCTTAGCTGCCATGACAATTCACCTGTTTTAAACAATTTGTGCATAAATTACTATAATTCATAAACGCGAGTTTGCCGAAGTTAAAGGGTTTTGTCCAGCAACTTTAGAGAATTTAAGCGAATTTGCCCAAGTTGATTTCGTCTATTCTCTATGCTAAGTGAGTAGCTTAATTTCTACGAAAATGCATAGATTGCACTTGCAGCTAGTGTGCTGGCGCCGAGACTAAAGGCTGGATGGTGGCTTCGATAATCGCTTTAGTAATGCGTCCAAAGTGGGTGCTGATAATTTTACCATCAGCATCAATAATCACCGTGTAGGGCAGAACGCCTTTGTCATTGCCTAATTGCTCACCTAGCAAACTGCCTGCCGTCTCAGAGGCAAAAATAGGGTAGTTCACAGGAGTAGCCTTTAGATATTCTGCAACCAGTGCTGGATCATCCAGTGCAATGCCCAGTACAACAACGTTTTTATCTTGGTAGGATTGCTGCAATGCAATCAGTTCAGGCATTTCATCACGACATGGTGGGCACCATGTAGCCCAAAAGTTAACGATGATGATTTTGTGCTGATATTGTCCAAGGTTCTGCAATTTTCCGGATGTATCCGGCAGATTGGCAGCGTATAAGGTTGAACTGTTAGGTTTGTTGCTGTGCTCTGCAAAGTAGCGTAAAGCGATTGCGATGCTTAACGCTAGGCAGAATGCTAGAGCGGTGAAGAAAAATGCGATCAGTATTCTTTTTAGCATTCGGTGGTTTCTGGCAGGCAACTGCCGCGCTGATTCAGAATTTGTAGAAATGTATCCGCATTTTTGTAACCAACCACTTTTAGATGGCTTTCTTCTTCAGCCTTGGCATTAAAGAACACGATGCCGGGCGGGCCAAAGATGTTGAATTTCTGCATTAAGGCCTTGTCGTCCTCAGTGTTATTGGTGACATCCGCCTGCAATAACAAGGTGTCTTTTAAGGCGGATTGGACGCGTGCGTCACTAAAAGTAAATTGCTCTAGCTCTTTACATGCCACACACCAGTCAGCATAAAAGTCGAGCATCACAGGTTTGCCAGATGCGTTTTTGAGTGCGTATTCCAGTTCGGCTATGCTTTTAATCGGCTGAAAGTTAAGGTTGTGATGTGGCTGTACGTTAGCGCTCGTGGCAACGAGTCCACTTAGCGGCTGTAACGGTGATTTTGCATTGGAAAGAGCGCCTATCAATAGGGCTAAGCCAGTGACTACCATCATCACCCCAATGCCTTTCCAGAATTTAAGTGCGGCTTTGGCGCCAGTGGGCAAGCTATCTAGCGCATGCATAAAAATGGCTGGCACAATTAACAGCGCTGCCCATAGTGCCAGCTGTACTTGCATGGGGATAACCGGTGCGATGAGCCATATGGCAACGCCCAGCATCAGCACGCCAAATAAATTGCGCACAGCGTTCATCCAGCTGCCAACTTTGGGTAACAGGGTGCCAGCTGATGCGCCTATCAGCAGCAGTGGTGTTCCCATGCCAACGGAGAGCGAGAACAATGCTACACCACCCAATACTACGTCATTGGTTTTGCTGATATAAAGCAATGCGCCGGCTAATGGTGCTGCTACGCACGGGCTGATAATCAACGCTGAGAGTACACCCATCAGGAAGTCACTGAAGAAACGCCCGCCTTTGATGCGACGGCTTAAGTTCATGAGGCCGTTTTCCATGCTGCTGGGGAGCTTGAGTTCGTAAAAGCCGAACATGGAAAGTGCAAGTAGCGCAAAGATAAGTGCGCCAAACCCTAATGCCCACGGCGTCTGTAGTGCGCTGCTGAGCATCTGTCCGGAGAGGCCAGCGGCAATACCGGCAAGGGTGTAAGTGAGGCACATGCCTAAGGTGTAAGCCAGCGACAAGTTAAACGCATGCAGGCGTGTAACATGTGCATTTTTGCCGATGATGATAGAAGATAGGATAGGAATCATCGGAAATACGCACGGTGTGAATGCGAGTAGCAGGCCTGCGGTAAAGAAGCCGAGAATAATCAGCCACCATTTACCACTTTTTAGCAGATTGGCTGCCTGACTGTCGCTATCAGAGGCGTTGTCGTTGCTGGCCGTGGTTGCATTGTCTGCTACTACCGGCGCTGTGCTGGTAGTGCTGGCGCCAGGAGTGATGGTGAAAGTTTTGTGTTGCGGGGCATAGCACAGGCCTTTTTCGCTACAGCCCTGGTAGGTGATTTTAAGGTTAAGTGGTGCGCTGATTGGGTCTTTTATCAATAAGCTGGCCGTAAAGTCCTGATGGTAGACCTCCATTTTGCCAAAGTTGGGGTCATTCTTAATATCAGCTTTAGGTAATGTGGTGTCGAACGTTTGCGCAGGTGTGAACTCAAATTTAGTGCGTGTTTTATAAAGGTAATAAGTCGGGGCAACGGTAAAGTTTGCAAGGATGTTTTGCCCGTCTTGTTTGATGCTTAGGCCAAAGGCAGCATCTGGAGATAAAAATTCATCCTCTGCAGATTCTCCTGTAAATAAGTTTTTCAGGCCGCTGCTGGCGTTGCCGGCGTGACTGATAGACGCTGAAAGTATAAAAAAGCTAAGCAACAAAAAATACGAGAATCTTTTAAACATTTTATTCCTTACGCAGATAATTGCGTGGTTACCCATTGTAAATATTCAGGTAAGCCACCATCTACGTTGATAGAGATTATTTCAGGAAGTTCATAAGGGTGTGCTTTTATAATAGCGTCTTGCACTGCATGATACTGTAATTGGGTGGTTTTAATAAGCAAGGGTATTTCACTTTCGCGTGTTAACTTGCCTTCCCACATGTAGGTAGATTGGCATGGGCTTAATATATTGACGCACGCGGCTAGCTTTTGCGTTACCAGTGTTTCCGCGATTAGATTGGCAGTGGCTGCATCCGGCACGTTTGTGAGCACGAGTAAAATATTTTCTGGGTTCGACATTATTCTGGGTTCGAAATTATTTAGGATAGCAAATATGCGTTTATTGATAGGTTTGATTTTACTCGCTTTTCCAGTCGCTGAGATATGGCTGTTGATCGAGTTAGGGCAGCAATATGGATGGTGGCTGCTGGTTTATCTGGTGGGAATTGCCTTATTAGGTTTGCGCTTAATTCAAGATGAAAAAGCACTATTTACTGGACGCGTGTTGCAAACCTTAAGTGCCGGCAATCACCCAGTAAAGGCAATTTTTGGCAGTGCGCGCAATATTATTGCCGGTGTGTTGTTAATATTGCCAGGTGTGATTACTGATATGATTGCAGTAATTTTACTGCTGGTGCCGATTAAGAGTAACCAAGCGCCTAATGCGCAGTCACCCTATCAAGCGGGTCAGGCTGCGAATGATGACGTCATTGAGGGCGAGTTTCGCCGTGAAGACTAATTAGACCTACTTAAAATAGATAAACAGAAACATACGACATGACATATCAAATTACTATTCAGCCAAGCGGGCATAGCTATCAGGCAAAAGCTTATGAAACGGTTCTTGAATCAGCGATAGAAGCTGGTTTTAATATTCCTTATGGTTGCCGCAATGGCGCCTGTGGCAGCTGTAAAGGCACCGTGTTAAGCGGTGAGGTGGATTATGGCGATTATGCCAGTAGTGCATTGACCGAGGCGGATAGAGTGGCAGGTAAAGCATTGTTCTGCTGCGCGCGTCCGCTCACGGATTTGACAATAGAGTGCCGAGAGATTAACTCAGGGGTGATTCCGCCGCGTATTCTGCCCACGCGCGTGGAGCGCAAGGAGCAGCTGTCGCATGATGTCATGGCTTTATTTTTAAAGCTGCCAAGCAGCGAGCGCCTACAGTTTATGGCGGGGCAGTATGTCGAATTTCTGCTTAAAGACGGTAAGCGCCGCGCTTTTTCGTTGGCGAATGCACCGCATGCCGATAACTTATTAGAGATACATTTGCGTTTGATTCCAGGCGGGCAGTTTACGGAATATGTGTTTAATGAGATGCCGGATAAGGCGATTTTACGCATTGAGGCGCCATTTGGCAGCTTTTACTACAGAAGTGATTCAGAAAAGCCGATGGTGATGGTGGCCGGCGGTACCGGTTTTGCACCAATCAAGGCGATTATCGAGCACATGATACACAATGATATTAAGCGTAAAGTGACTTTGTATTGGGGCGCGCGCGCGTTGGAAGATTTGTATATGCCAGCGTTGCCTCAGGCATGGGCTGAGGCTTACGCCAATATTGAATTTATCCCGGTGTTATCGGATGCGCTAGCGGAAGATAATTGGCAAGGCCGTACAGGATTGGTGCATCAGGCGGTGCTGGACGACTTTAGTGATTTAAGCGGTGTTGAGGTTTATTGCTGCGGCGCACCGGCCATGGTTGAAGTGGCACACGCTAGCTTCGCACAAGCTGGTTTGCCTGAAGGCGCCTTCTACTCAGATGCTTTTAATTACGCGAAACCTGTGCCCAGCGCTACGCCTAGTGTTTAGTTTAAACGCTTGCTGTCTATTGAGAAGGTAGCGAGCGTTTATTTTTTTCTGCAGCAAGTTTTTGGATCAGTGTTTCCAAATCCGAGTTTTGAATCAATTCTTGTGCTAGTTTTGCCGAGGCCTCTGCGGTTTCAAAATCACCTGCGGCTAGCGCATGCATCCCTTCTAACAGCGCGGTATTGCCTGCCTTCAAGCGCAGGGCTTCTTTTTTGCTTTTCCGTATTGCGGGTAAATGTCTGAGAAACCTTAGGAATCTTAAACAGTGATGCAAGCCAAAAACACTGAGTACAAATACTAATAAAAAGAAGTTAAACGAGATTTGGATGCGATACGGTGAGCGTATGATCAGCACATAACCTTGATTATTGCTGGCTAGCCATACAATCAGCATGATGGCGAATAATGTTACAGCCCACCAAAAAAATCTGTTTTTAAGCATGGCAGATTACTCGTTTTTCTCAAGCATGAGTTTGTAACTGTTAACCGCGGCTAAGCTGTCGCTCAATTGCGGAAGCTCCAGACTAATGTTGTTGCTGGATAGTTTATTCAACAGCACCAGTGCCTTAATCGTATCCGGGTGTTTGGTATCAAAATATTGATTAAGCCAGGTTTTCACCATGCCAAGGTCAGCTTTGTAAGTGCTCTCATCGTGCTGCAGCAAGGCAATACGCGCAGTCAGCAGGCGCAACTTCACGTTTTCGCGCAGGTATAGAGCATGCTCTGGCGACAAGAGTGGTGGTTCAGGCTTGTCAATGCGCTCTACGGTAACCAGGTTTTTAATATCGTCCCAGATGTCCCACCAGAATTTTTGCACGCCATGGAGTGGTTGAGTTGGTGCCAGATTTTTGCCTGCATTCATGTTAAGGGTGGGCTGACGCTCGCTAATAAGCGGAATGGTGTTGCATAGCTCTGTAAGATAGGTGAGCTGCGCGCTGAGGGCAATCATGTCGATTTGCGGCAGATCGCGTAGGGTTTCTATTTCAAGCTGTAGTGTTTCGCGTAGCTGCACGGCTCTGGGTAGGTCTAGCGGTTCTAGCCTGTGGTCTGCTGCCTCCAGTGCCAGTAATGCTGATTTCACATTGCTGGCGAGCTGCAACTGCTGTTTGGCAATAGTTAACAGTTGCTCTACCTCAGCAACGGCGGTTGCCTCACGGTTTTCTGCAAGCTGAGTGTATAGTGTTTGTAGCGCTTCCTGCTGGTCGCGCGATTCTGCTAATTTTTGCTCTAAAATCACGGTGCGCGCATTGGCTTGTGTGCTGCGCTCTTCTGCTTGTTTGGCCAGTGCCAGGCTTTGCTGATTCAGTGCCTGATATGTTTCTAGTTTGATGCTGAGTGATTTTTCAATTTCGTTGAAGCGGTGGCGCGTGTTAAGCCATTGCCAGGCTAATGTCAGAATGGCAATAATGACCAGCACCATGGTGCCAACGGCGAGCATGGAAGGCCTTGGTCTATCTACAAACGGTGTGTCAGTTGCATTAGTCATGATGTTTTACAAGTTGTGATAAGCACTGCAGCATGGCTTCATCTCCGGGTGCGTTTGCGACCAGTACTTTTAAGCCTAGCTGTCTAGGCTGTTCTGCGATTCTCTCATGATTTACACATAATGTGACATGCGTTAACCATTCTGCATGCTGCGCCATCTGTAGCAAGTAGCGCATGGCCTCGCTGCTAGTGACAATTACTGCATCCAGTTTGTTTTGTCGCCATTGTGCTGCTAGCAGCTCTGCATTCTGCTGCGGGTTTACACGCCGATAACTTTCTGCGAAATAGACATTTGCGCCTCTGGCTTTCAGGGTTTCCGCCATCAGTTCACGTCCGCCCACGCCACGAAATATCGCAATGGTCTTGGTTGAAACGTCTTGTAACTCAGGCAATGCAAGCAAGGTTTCACTATCAAAGCGGGTGTGTGGCACCAGTACTTCGTGTGCGCCATACTGCGCCAGCGCTTTTGCCGTCTGGTGGCCAATTGCTGCAAATTTTAAATGTTCGGGAATCTTGCCAAATTTTTTGATTAAACGCGGCATGGCGTAATCCACTGCGTTAGAGCTGATGAAAATCGCCCAGTCCGTGGTGTTGATACGGCTCAACTGCTGCTCAAACGCTTGATAATCATCCAGTTCAGCAATAGCCAGCAAGGGAAAGGGAATCGTGCTACCGCCATGCTGGGTAATAGCAAGGTTCAGGCTCGCTGCTTGATCTAGTGGCCGGGTGACCGCAATATGCAAGTTGCTCAGTAGATGGTCGGTACGCATGGGTAAGCCGGTCTAATGTGGTTGCCTGAGGTGATTATCTTCGTGTGATTACAGGGCAGCGAGAATCTTGTCTGCGCCTTTGGCGACTAATTGATTGGCTAGCGTTTTGCCTAGTGCTTCAGCATTCACTCTGCTGCCAACAGCTGTTTCTACCAGCATTTGCTTACCATCTACACTCGCCACAAAGCCTGTAATGCGGATGCTATCTGCCTCGCATACTGCGTAAGCGCCAAGTGGCACGGTGCAGCTGCCAGCGAGCGAGCGGCTCATACCGCGCTCAGCCTCTACACATACTTGTGTATCTGGGTGGTTAAGCGGGGCTAGCGTTGCAATCAGGTCTGGGCGGTTAGCACTGATCTCTATGCCTAACGCGCCTTGGCCTACTGCTGGAATGCTATGCTCAGGAGCGATAAATTGGCGAATTCTGCTGCCTAGCTCTAGTCGAATCAAGCCAGCAGCTGCCAGAATAATTGCCGCATACTGGCCTTCATCTAGCTTGCGTAAACGGGTTTGCAGGTTGCCGCGCAGTGACTCAATTTTAAGGTGCGGAAAGCGCGCCTGTAGCTGGCTTTGGCGGCGTAGGCTAGAGGTGCCAACGATGCTGTTAGCCGGCAGGTCTTCTAGTGAGGCGTAGTTGTTCGACACAAATGCGTCGCGTGGGTCTTCACGCTCACCGGTTGCCGCTAATATAAAACCTTCAGGCAGGTTCATCGGCACATCTTTCATGCTGTGGACTGCCAAATCCGCGCGGCCATCTGCCAGTGCGGTTTCTAATTCTTTTACAAATAGGCCCTTACCACCTACTTTTGCTAATGGCGTATCCAGAATTTGGTCGCCAGTCGTGGTCATTCCCAAAATAGTGACTTCAGTATCAGGATAGAGTGCTTGCAGTCGGCTTTGAATATGGCGCGCTTGCCACATGGCGAGTGCGCTTTCGCGTGAAGCAATCACTAATTTTTTAGGAGGTGTGTGTAGGTTTGAGTTTTGCATTTGGTGATTTTAACACAGCAGTTGCAGGCAAGCATTAGGCGGCGAAAGTTTCCGTTTCGTGTTTAAATGATGCTAGGTTATGAGGTAAGCTTATGACTTAGTTAAGGTTAAATAGAAATGGAAAGTACACTTTTAACAGCGTTAAGGAGGTAAAAATGCAATATCAATTTGAAGTTTTCATTGAATCTCTCAACCAGTTCTGGTTACAGCTCGTGCAATTTGTACCTAAGTTATTAGCCGTAGTGGTGATTCTATTTTTTGGCTGGATCGTTGCAAAGCTGGTGAGAATGGCGGTTAAACGTTTGTTAGAACTTACGCAGTTTGATAAATTTGCGCAGAGGTCTGGTCTTGAGGCTTTTATGAACAGCGGTAGCTTACATGTCACGCTGAGCGGCATTATTAGCCAGGTGGTGTACTGGCTGGTGATTATTTTGTTTATTACCACAGGCGCCAGTATGCTGGGGCTTACCGAAGTAGCGAGCTTATTGCAGCAGCTGGCGGGCTACTTGCCGCGCATTATCTTAGCGATTCTGGTGATTATCTTTGGTACGCTCTTGGCGCGCTTTGTGAATAAATTGATGTTTGCATGGCTGCATAGCATTAAATTTTCGGCGGCTCTTACTGTGAGTACTTCGTCTGAATATGGTATCCAAATCTTGGCCATATTTGTGGCATTAGAGCAGTTGGGGATAGGCATGCAGCTGATACATTCACTCTTTGTGATTGTTTTTGGGGCAATTTTCTTGGCCTTGGCTTTGGCGTTTGGTTTAGGCGGTAAAGATTGGGCTGCTAAAACCATTGCTGAGCTGGATGCCAATCGGCTTAAGAATAAGTAGGTTTTTGCGCATGTAGCACAGCACGCATGCGCAGTTTTTGCTCTATCTCACTCTGCGGTTGTGGGTTCGCTGGTACCCAAACCGCATGGGCTTAGAGAGTGATATGTTCTTAGAGTATAGTCTGGCGAATCAAATGCTGCTGTCTGCGGCTAACGCTAATGGTTTCAGGTACATGCTTGAGTAGTGCTACCCATTGCTTCTCTGCATGCTCATCGTGCTGACGTTTTTCATAGCCCAAAATATAAGCGTTTGCGGCTAGGCAGTTGCGATGCAGCCGCGTGAAAATGTGACTGAACTCTTGCTCTAGGTGCGAGAGTGACTCTTCTATTAAATATTCGCGCTCGGCAGTGCGTACCGTGATGTATTTCAGCTCGGCACGTAGGTAAATCACATCGCTAATCGGTACTAATAAGATGCGGCCACGCTCGTTAATGCTAAGGTGGCTACGTTTAGGGCTGAGTGGCGTTAGTGCTTCGAGTTGGCTCGGTATTAGCGCACGCGCTTTTTGTAACGCCGTTTGCAGGCGTTCCAAGCGTATAGGTTTTAATAGGTAATCCACGGCACTGATATCAAATGCCTGTATAGCGTAGTTGTCATACGCAGTGGTAAAAATGACGGCAGGTGGTTTGGGCAGCTTTTGTAAGTGCTGTGCGGCTTCTATACCGTCCATTTCTGGCATGCGGATATCTAGCAATACGATGTTAGCGGCGGTTTGTGTATCTTGCGTGTGGTTAATTATCTCTAGCAGTTCTTTGCCATTTTTAGCTTCAGCCAGCACCTGCGTATTTTCTATATCTCCCAGCAGGCTGCGCAGGCGATTGCGCGCAGGGGCTTCATCATCCGCAATGATAATATTAAGATGAGTGTGACTAAGCATAGGTCTTTTGTTGTTGATTCGGCAAAGTAATGTGTACTTCGTAGGTATCACCTACCTGTTTGCTTTTCAATGAGGCTTCTAGGTCAAAATGCAGCGTCAGCCGCTCTTTAATGTTCTTCAGTGCCATGTTGTTGCCACTGTGGTGCCTACTCTGTGCGGTATATGGGTTTTTTAGGATTAGATGCACTTCATTTTGCTTGGTGTAGACCTGAATGGTGATGGTGCCACCGCCAGCTAATGGCTCTATGCCATGATATACCGCATTTTCAATGAGTGGTTGTAACAGCAAGGGTGGGATGAGGATGTCTGGCGGTACATCATCAATCAGCCATTCCACGTGTAGCCTTTCGTCTAGGCGAAGTTTCTCAAGTGCCAAGTATTGACGGCAGAGTGCAATCTCCTGCGCGATCGGCACTAATTCTCGATTTTCAGCCATTAATACCCGAAATAAATCTGCCATGTCTTCCAATGCAGTTTCAGCCTGTTTGGGTTGGTCGCGAATCAGTGACAACACTGCATTTAGGCTGTTGAACAGAAAGTGTGGGCGTATGCGTGCTTGTAAGGCTTGTAGTCTAGCCTCGGTGACAGCGGGGGAGTAGGCGCGATGATGTAAATTAAAGTAGTAGAGAATAATCGCAGTTATTATCCATGCGTAAAAAACAATACGTGTTAGTGAAGGTAAATCACTGAATATCCAGAACTGTGAAAAAAACGCATAGACCACCACAGCACTGAGTGTAATTAGGATAAAAATAGCGATAATGGCTAGTCTATAAGACATTTTGCTGAGTAAGAGATAGCCGCTGTAGAGTAAGAACAGGCTAACTAGCAAAATGGGTTGTGCGAAGGTGGAAATGCCAGTTAGTTGATACATCAATGTGGCGATGCCATCACTTAAAATAAAAGCACCTAATATCAGCGCTAAATTAGCGATGATGAGTATGCGTAGGGCAACCCCTAAATTACGTAAATTAGGCAGGCGGCTCGTTTTTCTCATCGGATTTTTATCTGCATTTATGTAGTCTGGTGCAATCGCTTTATCTTAAATGACTTTATTTTGCATTATACTAATGCATATAAGTAGTTTGTTATTAAGCATTTTTTAATGTTGAATAAAATTTGTACAACAATCGCAATTTAATTTCCTCAGATGTAAAAATGAAGATATAAAAATAAAAGGCGCGCTTATGTGAAGCTAAGGCGGCGGAGCGTGCTTTTTAAGCATTTTTATCATTAAGTGGAACAAGACAAGTTAATACTAGATAGGCAAATAAAGTGGCAGAGAAAATAAGCGCGCTCAATAAAAAAGACACCAGTTGGTCTGGGCGTTTTAACGAACCAGTAGCGGAGCTGGTTAAAAAATATACAGCATCTATTGGTTTTGATTACCGTTTAGCACCTTACGATATCGAGGGCTCTATTGCCCATGCGCGCATGTTGAGCACGCAAGGCATTATCTCAGCGGCAGATTTCAAAGCGATTGAAACTGGCTTGCTGGAGATTCTGACAGAAATCAATGCAGGCCAGTTTGAATGGTCACTGGATTTAGAAGATGTGCATCTTAATATTGAAAAGCGCTTAACCGATAAGATTGGCGATGCAGGTAAGCGCTTACATACGGGCCGGAGCCGTAACGACCAGGTGACCACTGATGTGAGGTTGTGGTTGCGTGCGACTTGCGAGCAGGTGATTGCCGGTTTGTTTAATTTGCAGGCGAGTTTGTTGGATTTGGCTGAAGCTAACTTTGATACGGTGATGCCAGGCTTTACACATTTGCAAGTGGCACAACCTGTGACTTTTGGCCACCACTTAATGGCGTATTACGAGATGCTGAAACGTGATATCTCACGTTTTGAAGACTGTAAAAAACGCATGAATATGCTGCCATTAGGGGCTGCGGCATTGGCTGGTACTAGTTATCCGATCGACCGTGAAAACGTAGCGGCGAGTTTGAGCTTTGCCGGTGTCTGTGAGAACTCACTGGATGCGGTGTCAGATCGTGACTTTGCCATCGAGTTTACTTTTGCGGCCTCTACCGTGATGATGCATTTATCTAGGCTGTCTGAGGAGCTAATTTTATGGAGCTCACCAAGATTCGCGTTTATTGATATTGCAGACCGTTTCTGCACCGGCTCATCCATTATGCCGCAGAAAAAGAACCCAGATGTGCCGGAGTTGGTGCGCGGTAAAACAGGCCGTGTCTATGGGCATCTGACATCGTTGCTGACGTTGATGAAGGGCCAGCCGCTGGCTTACAATAAAGACAATCAAGAAGATAAAGAACCTTTGTTTGATACTGCTGATACCTTATTGGTGACGCTGGAAATTTATGCAGACATGCTACGTTTACCTGTTGTGGAAAACGGTGTGGTGGTTAAAGCTGGCTTTACGGTGAATAAAGAAAATATGCGTCAGGCCGCGAGCGAAGGGTTTGCGACGGCGACTGATTTAGCCGATTACTTAGTGAAAAAAGGCATGCCGTTTAGAGATGCGCATGAGGCAGTGGCACTGGCTGTGCGTTATGCGGTAGACCAAAAAGTAGATTTAAGTGACTTGCCGTTAGCTAAGCTACAAGAGTTTGCTCAGGAAATTACTGATGACGTATACGCAGTACTTACCTTGGATGGCTCGTTAAATAGCCGTAACCACATTGGCGGCACTGCGCCAGCACAGGTAAAAGCCGCGATTGCACGGGCGAGACAGCTGCTGGAAAACAAATAGTTATTGGCTTCACCAACCGGTTAATTGCCTAGGTTGGTGCTGCTGTCTTATTGTTATCTAAAGTAAATCATGCAGGTTAAATTGCAACTGAATTGCTTCAGCTTCAACTGCATGTGTAGCTTGCGATAACAGTCTATCGGCTTTTACTGGGCCGTAATATTCGCATAGTGCAATGTAGTTGAGGTTGATGAGCTTTTGCAGGGTAGCCAATTCAAAATTACATGGAAACATTGCGTTGCGGTTAATAAACCAGTCTTTGAGGGTGCTGGCGTGCTCGTTACTCAGTTTAAGATGGGCCAGATTTCTTAATATAAAGTCGATGATGCTTTTTTCGGTCATTTCATCAACGGCGGTCCATAGCCGGGTAGAGAGTGCGATAAATATCGAATTTTTTGCATCAAGTACCACCTCGCAGGCACTTTCATCCGACATAGTCAGCTTGCCAATTTGTGAGCCGGGGTCGCTTAATAGCAGTGACTCGGGTGATTCCAGCGCGGCAATGAGCGCACTTAAAATTTGCGTACGTATTCTTCTTAATTCATCTGTGGTGCAGCAGCGTGTTACAAAACTTGCCAGGGCATAGGTGGGTTTGGACGAAAACTCGCTTTCCCACATGCTTAATGCTGGCGCCAACTCAGCAGCGTTTAAAAATGGTTTGAGGCCGGTATAAATGGCGCGACGTCTTAATACTAAATCCATGATGATTCTTGTAATTTCTGCTTATAGCTTCTGTAGGTGAGGTAAGTGTTCAGTCTTGTAAGCTGCGTTGTGCGTGAACTCTGGGTATGCAATCTCGCCGTGTTCGGTAATGTCTAAGCCGCGCTGTTCATGCATGGTGCTCACACGCAAACCAAATGTGATTTTGATTAAGCCGTACATAATCATTGCCGCGAAGAACACCCAAATAAAGGTTGCGCTAATGCCGATCAGCTGCACAATGATTTGATCGCCATTAAACATATTGCCTTTTAAGAATATGCCTGCGGCTAATGTGCCCCACACGCCGGCAAAGCCATGAACCGAAATCGCGCCTACTACATCATCGATCCGTACTTTTTCCAGCAGCTGCACGCCTAGCACAGAGATAATGCCGCCGATAAAGCCTGTCAATACTGCGTAAGGCACATCCATGGTGGCACAGCCGGCGGTAATGGCCACCAAGCCGGCAATACTGCCATTCACCGTGCTGCTAATTAAAATAGGTTTACGTAAAATAACGCTAATCAGCAATGCGCTAATGGCCCCCGTCGCCCCAGATAGTTGCGTATTGAGTACAATCAGCCCAATGTTGGTGCTTGCTTCCAAGGTGCTACCAGCATTAAAACCAAACCAGCCAAACCATAAGATAAAACCACCCAGACCCAGCATGCCGACATTGTGGCCAGGAATGCTATGAATCGTGCCGGTTGCGCTAAAGCGCCCTAAGCGCGGCCCCAGCAAGATGACACCTGCCAGCGCACACCAGCCGCCAAGCGAGTGCACGACGGTAGAGCCGGCAAAATCAATAAATCCCATTTGTTTTAGCCAGCCGTTGCTATTCCAGATCCAGCTGCCTAGTACTGGGTAAATAATGGCTGTAATGCCGATAGCGCCAAATAAATAGGATAAGTAGTTAGTGCGCTCTGCCATAGCGCCACTCACAATGGTGGCGGCTGTGGAGGCAAACATAATGTGAAAGAACAGCAGGGTAAACTCCCAATCGCCACCATAACTAGGCGCGAAGTGGTCGGTACCTAGCCACCCGGTTGGATTGAGGCCAAACATAAAACCGTAGCCAAGCAGCCAGAACAGTACAGAGCCTACGCATAAGTCCATGTAATTCTTCATCATAATGTTCACGGCGTTTTTAGAGCGTGACATGCCAGTTTCGAGCATGGCGAACCCTGCTTGCATTAAAAATACTAATGCGCCTGCCAGTACTACCCATACACTATTGATGGCAATGGTGGACTCGGTTGGGTGGGCAACAGCACCGCCCACAGCGCCAGCAAAAGCCGCAGATGGCATTAGTAATGCTAGGGTGAGGCCGGGTAGCAGTAAACGAGTGCTTCTTTGCATAAAAGACCTGTTCAATATAGAGGCGTTATTATTGTGTCGTTACACAAAAGCAATATATGTGCCACAGGTGGGGTGATGTAGGGATGGGGTTGGTCGGAAAATAGTGGTCGCTAAATATGCATGTTTAGCTGTTGGATTGACCGGTTGATGGCAGCGCTGGTGCAGTATATGTGTAAATGCACTGCTACTACATGCTTTTAATATCAGGCAGCCGTACTCTGGTAGCTGCGCTGATCTAGGATGGCGGCTAGTTTAAAAAGAATTGGAGCAACTCGTTAAGATAGCGTTGGCCGAGCAGTGTCGGTTTGATATAGCCATTTTCAATAATGAGTAGCTTCTTTTGCTGCGCTTCTCTGATGGCTGGCTCCAAGGTGATGAGACTAAGCCCGGTGTGCTGCTGGAATAAGCTTAGTGGTACACCATCAATCAGCCTGAGTGCATTCATCATGAACTCAAAGCCTAGCGCATCCTGGCTAACGATGGATTCACGCTCCACCGCATTGCCCTGCATGGCTTGCTCCATATAGGCTTTGGGGTGTTTAGGGCGGGTTTCTCGGGTGATTTTATCGTGATAGCTTAATTTGCTGTGAGCGCCTGCGCCTATGCCTAGGTAGTCACCAAACTGCCAGTAATTCAGATTATGCCGCGCCTGGCTGCCTTTTTTGGCAAAGGCAGAGGTTTCATAATGCTCATAGCCGTGTTGCGCTAGTAAGTTTTCAATTTCCACCTGCATTTCCGCACTGGTGTCATCATCAGGCAGGCTCGGTGGCGTATGGTAAAAAGGCGTGTTGGGCTCTAGTGTTAAATGATAAAACGAGAGATGGTCTGGGTTCAGGGCAACGGCCTGTTTTGCATCTGCTAATGCATCCGCTAATGATTGGTTGGGCAAGCCGTACATCACGTCCAGATTCACGCGGTCAAACGTGGATAGCGCTAACTCTGCAGCGTTAATCGCCTGCTTGTCGTCATGAATGCGGCCTAACGCTTTTAAATAGCCAGCATTAAAGCTTTGTATGCCGAGTGAGAGCCGGTTCACACCCGCTTGTTTATAACCGGCAAAGTTGGCAATGTCCACGGTGCCTGGGTTGGCTTCTAGCGTGATTTCAGCATCGTATTCCAAGGGTGTAAGTGCGCGAACCTGGCTTAAAATGGTGTCAATCGCCTCGGGTGAAAATAGGCTGGGTGTGCCGCCACCAAAGAAGATGCTTTTAATTTTTCTGCCCCACACTTTGGGGGTGGCAAGCTCTAAGTCTTTGATGAGTGCTTCAACATAGGCCGCCTCTGGCAGTTCGCCGTTTTTATGGCGACTTTCGTGTGAGTTAAAGTCACAATACGGACACTTTTGCACACACCATGGGATATGAATGTATAAACTGAGGGGAGGCGGATTGCTCAGGCCCGACAGCGTAGCTGCGCCTGCCAGCGGCGCCACGGTGTTAATCGACTGCGGCACAAACTCGCCCGCAGCTTTGATTTCAATAATCTTTTTAATGGTCAATTACCTTTGGTAGGGATTAATCAGCGCATCTACCAGTTGGTGTAATGCTTCGCGCATTTGCTGCTCGGATACTTCCATCAATAAACCGTCTTCCAGCGCATCTTGTGCAATCTGTTTCAGTTCATCAAAGTTTTCTGTCATTACTTTAACTTTTTCCGTGCATGAGACTACGCTGCCATCATCACGTAACCATTTAGGCCATGCTTGCTCTGGCTTAGTCATGGCTGAGCCTTTCTAGCTTTTGCAGTAGTTTGACCATGGCATGGCCACGGTGACTAATGCGGCTTTTAATATCTAAGGGTAGTTCTGCTACCGTTTTATCGGTTTTTGCATCCAAAAACAACGGGTCATAGCCAAAGCCATCCGTACCGCGCAACTCATTGAGTATCTCGCCTATCCATTGCCCTTCTGCAATGATAGGCTCGGGGTCATGCTCGTGGCGCACCAGCACCATCACGCAGTAAAAATGTGCATGGCGGTTTTCTTCACCTTGCAGGGAGTTAAGCAGCTTTTGGTTGTTACGTGCATCTTGGCTGAGGCTGGAGGCAGGGTCTGCTTCCGCATATCTGGCTGAGCGCACACCGGGTGCGCCTAATAATGCATCCACACACAGGCCAGAATCATCCGCCAGCGCAGGCAGGCCAGTATGCTTGCTGGCATGGCGTGCTTTGGCTAAGGCATTTTCAATAAACGTGCAGTATGGTTCTTCGCACTCTGGCACATTTAGCTCGGACTGCGGAGTGATTGCAATCGCCAATGGGCTCAGCAAGTGCTGAATTTCGCGTAACTTGCCTTTGTTGCCTGTGGCAATCACAAGTTGATTAAATGGAAGTGCCATGTGTTTAACCGAGTGCTTTGTTTTGTTCAATAATCAATTGTTGGATACCGTGTGCTGCTAAATCCAGCATGGCATTCATTGCGTCACGCTCAAAAGGTTCACCTTCCGCGGTGCCCTGAATCTCCACAAAACCGCCTTTGCCGGTCATGACTACGTTCATATCGGTATCGCAGTCGGAGTCTTCAATATAGTCTAGGTCTAGCACTGGGGTGCCTTTATAAACGCCTACAGAAATGGCAGCGACAGCGTCTTTTAATGGTGATTCGCTGATTTTACCGCTTTTTAACAAAAATGAAATCGCATCCTGTAGTGCTACATAAGCGCCTGTGATGCTGGCAGTGCGGGTGCCGCCATCAGCCTGAATCACGTCGCAGTCAATTTGAATGCTGCGTTCGCCCAGTTTTTCTAAATCGATAATGGCGCGTAAAGAGCGGCCGATTAGTCGTTGAATTTCTTGGGTACGGCCAGATTGCTTGCCACGTGCTGCTTCACGATCCATGCGGCTGCCTGTAGAGCGTGGCAACATGCCATATTCTGCGGTGACCCAACCTTGGCCTTTGCCTTTTAAAAAGCCTGGCACTTTTTCATCCACACTTGCGGTACATAGTACGTGCGTGTCGCCAAACTTAACCAATACAGAGCCTTCTGCGTGCTTGGTGTAATGGCGGATGATCTCAACCGGTCTGAGTTGGTCGCAAGCGCGTTGGCTGGGTCTAATATTTTGTTGCATGATTTTAATCCTGAAGTTAAATCCTGAAATTTCTAGTAATGTATAAATGTTTAAACGCGTTTGGTTTTGCGCAGGGCTTGCTGAATCTCTGCGATGGTTCTTTCGATATCATCATCGGAAAGATCCAGATTGGCATGATTGTCCGGGCGTGTGATGGGATTCATGATGGTGGTGGTTGCACCCATCGGCATGGTAACGGTGGAAACTGCTAATTGGCTATGGAGTTTATCGCCCCATTGTAGCCCAATCGCACTCATGTTATCACCACGTTCTTGGCTGATGGCTTCTGCTTCGTCGAGCAGCATAGTCACGTTATCTGAAATGGAGGGGCCATTCAACATATGTTTGATTTGGTCATCGGTAAGCGCACCCCACACACCGTCGGTACATAGTAGAACGGTGTCGCCCTCTAATAGTTCTTGTTTATCTGAAAGCGTGATTTTAGGGGGTACGTCGCCACCTAGGCAGCTATAGACTTTATGGCGGTACGGGTGCGTAGACATATCGCTTTTGTCTATCATGCCGCGATTGTATAGCGACTGTACTACCGAGTGGTCTTCAGTGCGGTAGAGTAAATGCCCATCACGAAAATGGTAGAGCCGAGAGTCGCCGACATGCGCGCAATACAACATACCACGCTGCACGATTGCCGCTACGATAGTAGTGCGCGGCGCTTCTAGCATCTCTCGCTCTTGCGTGAGCTGGTCTATCATGTCGTGCACTTGCTGGATATGGTCAGTTAAGAACTTAGCAGGGCTTGAGAGTGCAGGTAGTGCTAGGCGTTGAAACGCATCGGTCATGGTGGTGACGGCTAGCTGTGCGGCGACTTCACCGTGGCGATAACCGCCCATGCCGTCTGCCACCACGAGTAGTAGTGCATCTTTGCTATAGGAGTAAGCGAGCCGGTCTTGGTTATAGGGGCGTGGGCCCTGACGGCTATTTTGGAAAATGGTAAATTTCATTGTGATTTATTGCTGTTAAGCGATATTGATTTGTTTAGAACATTCATCACTCTATGTACTAGGCCAGCCTTTTTGTCCGTCTTGGGCATGTTTTCCAGCAATGATTTTTGTAGTGAAAATACGCTTTGCGGGCGTTTCAGGTAATCTAAGCTTAAGCACTTGTCGATGGTTTGCAGTAAGTCTTGCGAGTAGCGATCTTTGCCAATTTTAACCGCTGGTACCAGTAAGTCATTTTTAATGCGTTGATTAGCCGCTAGCGGTGACGTGCGTGTTAGGCAGGAGTACATGGTGGCGCCTATACTGTAAATGTCGCTCCATGGCCCAAGTAGCTTTCTATCGTAATACTGCTCTGGCGGAGCAAACCCCGGCGTGTAGCTAGGTGAGACTTTAGCTTGATTCTCCGTGAGTGCTTGGCGTGATGAGCCAAAATCCAGCAGCACTGGCGAGCCATCTAGGCGAATATAAATATTGGCTGGCTTGATATCCAAATGCAGCAGCTTTTGCGTGTGTACTTCGCGCAGGCCGTTAGACAACTCGCTGAACACGCGCCGTATAAATTTTTCAGATACCGGCTCTGATTGGCTCAAGATATATTCTTGTAGCGATTTTCCGCGTTCGTACTGCATCACCATATATACAGTTTCATTGGCGCGGAAGAAGTTAAGCACCCGCACAATGTTTTTATGCTCAATTTTTGCGAGTGCTAAGCCTTCATCAAAAAAGCATTTTAAGCCGTGCCTGAACAAAGCCACGTCGTCTGCGTTGGGCAGTACGGTTGCGCTGTCTGCGCGGGTGGCGATGGAGGTTGGCAAGTATTCTTTGATTGCGACTATGTTTTTGTCTTTATCACGCGCTAAATAGACAAAGCTGAAGCCACCAGAGCTTAATACTTTGGTGATTTCATAGTCATGTAATTTGTAGCCAGCGGTTAATGCTAAATTTGCTGTTGTTAAATTCTTGGTAGAGGTCACTTTAAATTGATTTCTTTGATGATATTTACCATTAAGCCTGTGTATACGGTACGCACAGGCTTGCATTTTCAGGGTGGGCTACTTTTGTCTATATTTACTACAGCAATATAGCGCGTAATGGACTGAAATTAAAGTTTTTTGATGCAATGTTTGGATTTAGGTGATGGCTTGGGTCTGTTTGTAAAACTGTGGTGTGCTATTTTTAGTGCTTAATGCCCAGTATTTGATAACATGGTGCCAATTTATTTTATTCATTGGAAAATCTTAAGATGATTTTTAGTATGACGGGTTTTGCGGCATTAGAGCAGCCGATAGAAAATGCCACGCTGTTATTAGAGTTGCGCGCAGTCAACAGCCGCTATCTAGATGTGCACTTTAAATTAGATGAGAGCATCCGCAGTTTAGAGCCTACGATTCGCGAACTGATTGCGGCGCATCTGAGCCGTGGCAAATTAGAATGTAAGGTTAATCTTATCCAGCGCTCACAGTCTAATCAGGCACCCAAGCTGGATGAGCAGTTAATGCAGCAGCTAGCGACATTGCAAGCAAAGACGTTAGCGCTGTTTCCTGCAAGCCGTGAGCTCAGCGTGGCAGATATACTGCGCTGGCCGGGCGTGGTGATGCAAGATGGATTAAGCCAAGCGTCTTTGATCGAAGATGTAAAACAACTGGTAGAACGCGGCCTGCAAGACCTGAATGCTTCACGTCAGCGTGAGGGTGAAAAGCTAAAAGCTATTATTCTAGATCGTGTCGAGCAAATTGAAGCTTTGGTGGCCAAGGTGAAGCCGTTACTGCCAGCTCTGAATAAAGAGTATCAGTTAAAACTTGAGCATAAGTTACACGAAACCCTTAAAACCATCGACCAAGACCGCATCGCGCAAGAGTTAGTGCTGTTTGCACAGCGTATTGATGTGGATGAAGAGCTTGGCCGCTTAACTGCGCATGTTTCCGAAGTGAAGCGTATTTTAAGCAGCGATGTGCCGGCCGGTAAGCGCTTGGACTTTTTAATGCAGGAGCTGAATCGTGAGGCAAATACCTTAGGTTCCAAGTCGGTATCAGTGCACACCACGCAAGTGTCCATGGAGCTGAAAGTGCTGATCGAGCAAATGCGTGAGCAGATTCAGAATATTGAGTAAATCTAGGTAGTCGCTTGAGGCATGCGGGTGCCGTTTAGCTGCACCCGCATGTTCCGCGCCATCTCTGGCATTGCGTAGCAAATGCAGTCTTTCCTCATAAAATTTTCTCCCTAATTTGTACTTAGCCGCTTGCTCTAATCGCTAAGTATGACGTCGTCACTCAATCTGGTGCATCAAACCTGCACATTAATCTTGCGTAATTGCTGGACGCCATTCATTTATGCACCCATTGTGGGCGTTATGCTGTGTTAATAATCAGCTCTATTGTTAACCTAATGATTTTAATGGGTTAATTATCTGGTATGCCCCTTGCTTATGCTTTATGTATCAAGGGAAGGCTTACATCATGAAAAAATCACAACCGCAATTTTTTAATGAAATGCAACTGGATTTAGCCGCAAGCAGCCCTGACGGGGTGCGTGAGATTTATAAAGCCTATCACCAGTGGCTCAAGAATGTGCCGCATCAACAGCTGAACAGCAAGCGCATGGAAGCTGAGTTGTTATTTCGTCGCGTAGGCATTACGTTTAATGTGTACGGCGAGAATGATGGCGCCGAGCGTTTGATTCCATTTGATGTGCTGCCGCGCATTTTGTCGGCAAGCGAGTGGCGCCATTTGTCCGCTGGTTCAATTCAGCGGGTGAAAGCGTTGAATATGTTTTTGCATGATATCTATCATGACCAGGACATCATCAAGGCCGGCATCATGCCAGCGGCTATTTTAGCCAATAGCCAATACCGCCCTGAGATGTTTGGCGTGGATGTGCCTAACCAGATTTATGCGCATATTGCGGGTGTGGATTTAGTGCGCACGAGCGAATCGCAGTTTTACGTGCTGGAAGACAACTTACGTACGCCATCTGGTGTGTCATATATGTTGGAAGACCGCAAAATGATGATGCGTCTGTTTCCTGAACTGTTCCGTCAGTATCCGATAGCCCCGGTTGAGCATTACCCGCAAGTGTTACTTAACAATCTGCGTGCTGTGGCGCAAACCAACGTACAAGAACCCACGGTAGTGGTGCTGTCACCTGGTGCGTATAACAGCGCCTATTTTGAACATGCATTCTTGGCGCAGCAAATGGGTATCGAACTGGTGGAAGGGCAGGATTTATTCGTACGTAATAATGCGGTGTATATGCGCACCACAGAGGGGCCGCAGCGTGTGGATGTGATTTACCGCCGCATTGATGATGACTACATAGACCCGCTAGTGTTTAACGCGAACTCAATGCTGGGTGTGCCGGGGTTGCTGTCCGTGTATCGTAATGGTGGTGTGACTTTGGCCAATGCCGTGGGTACGGGCGTGGCTGACGACAAAGCGACCTATATCCATGTGCCGGCCATGATTCGCTTTTACTTGGGTGAAGAGCCACTGTTAGAAAATGTGCCCACCTATGAACTAAGTAAAGAAGAAGATTTAGCCTATACCTTGGCGCATCTGGATGAATTGGTGGTGAAAGAAGTACAAGGCTCCGGCGGGTATGGCATGTTGGTGGGCCCGGCCGCTAGTAAGCAAGAGTTAGATGAGTTCCGCTTACGTATCATCTCCAGCCCAGCCAGCTACATTGCGCAGCCTACGCTGGCGCTCTCAACCTGCCCAACCTTGGTGGCAGAAGGCATTGCACCGCGGCATGTGGATTTGCGGCCGTTTGTACTTTCTGGCAAGACCTGCACATTGGTACCGGGTGCCTTGTGTCGTGTTGCAATGAAAGAAGGCTCGCTGGTGGTGAATTCATCACAGGGCGGCGGTACCAAAGATACCTGGGTGCTGGAAGAGGACGTGGCAACGCCAAGCAAGGCTAACGTTAATCAGGTAGAGGAAATGCTATGTTAAGTAGAACCGCAGATCATCTATATTGGATGGCACGCTATATTGAGCGTGCAGAGAACATGGCACGTGTGCTGGACGTGACCTACAACATGTCGTTAGTGCCGAATGCGGCAGAAAGTGAAGCCGCGCTGTGGCTGCCCGCATTGGAGATTTCTGGCAATGTGGAAGCCTACGAGCGTGATTACTTTAATGAAACCCAGCAGGAATATACCGCAGCAGGGGTGATTCATTACCTCGCGATGGATATGAATAACCCATCCAGTATTTATAGCTCACTGCGCAGTGCTAGGGAAAACGCACGTGCAGTGCGCGTTGCCATGACCTCGGAAACGTGGGAGAACATCAACTCACTGTGGCTGGAGTTTGGGCAGTTTTTTGGACAGGATTTATCGCAAAGTGGTTTGAGTGAGTTTTGTGATTGGGTAAAAGCGCGCTCGCATTTGTTCAGGGGTGTATGTTTTGGCACCATGCTGCGCGATGATGCTTTTAGCTTTGTGCGCTTAGGTACGTTTATCGAGCGTGCAGACAATACCGCACGCTTGCTGGATGTGAAGTATCACTTGTTGCTGCCGGAGCAAGAGGAGGTGGGCGGTGCGGTAGATTATTACGAGTGGAGTGCGGTGCTGCGTTCGGTTTCTGCGTTTCAGGCCTACCAAAAAATATTTAGTGACACGATAGAGCCGTGGCGGGTGGCCGAGCTGCTGGTGCTGAGGCGTGATATGCCTAGGTCGTTACATGCCTGTTTTGATGAAATTACTTCCATTCTGGAGCAGCTGTCCAGCTCACGTGCTGGTGAGTGTAGGCGTATGGCGGGTGAGCTGCATTCAAAACTGCGCTTTGGCAAAATGCGCGATATTTTTCAGCGTGGCTTGCATGAGTTTTTAAGTGATTTTATTTCCGCTAATAACAAATTGGGTGTGGAAGTGCATAAAACCTTTTTAAGCATTTCTTAACCCAATCTCAGGCAAGGCTATCATGTTACTGAATATAGAGCACCACACGCGCTACGCTTATAGCGAAGATGTGAACTACACCATACAGGAGCTACGCCTCACCCCGCAGCATGGCTTTGGACAGCATGTGCGGCACTGGGACATTAAAGTGAACGGTGAACTGCAGCCTTCACAAGATGCTTATGGCAATATCACGCATACCTTGGTGGTGGATGCACCGCATAGTGAGCTGCTGATTGTTGCCGCCGGGCAAATTGAAACCGGGCTGGATGCAGTGTCACAGCATATGGCATTGCCTCTGCCTATTTATTTGCGCGATACTGCGCTTACGCAGTACAGTGCAGAGATAGTCGCGTTCGCTCAACACTACCTGCAGCCGCAGCGCCAGAATGCAGCGTTAGAAGAGATGATGCACGCGTTGCTGTCACGCGTGCAATATATTAAAGGCGCGACTCAGGTTACCACTTCGGCGGTTGAGGCATTTACGCTAGGGCAAGGCGTATGTCAGGATCATGCGCATGTGTTCATTGCCTGTTGTCGCGCTATAGCACTGCCGGCACGCTATGTCAGTGGATATTTGTTTACAGCAGATGGCAGTTTAATGCAGACTCATGCATGGGCAGATGTGTTTGTGTCTGGCGAAGGCTGGCAGAGTTTTGACGTATCTAACGGCTGCCGTGCGGGTGAAAGCCATGTACGCCTTGCCACTGGCTTGGATTACCGCAGCGCCAGTCCTATTAGCGGTATGCGTTCGGGCGGCGGCATTGAAGGCATGGCATCTAGCGTGATTGTGAATCAGGCAGGCTTGGTTGTAGAGCAACCGAAAAAAATTAATACAGTGCAGTTGCTGGAGCAGGCCCAATTAAACCGGGTGGCACGTGCTGAAGCTGTGTTGGAAAAGCAATCGCAGTATGCGCAGCAGCAGTAGTTCTTGAGTATAAGGCTTGCATGCAAGCCACCAATGAAAGTGGATCCTCTGATGAATAAACCTGTTAGCTCGCTTATGTACGAGCGTCACGGCGACAAAGTAAATTCTACATTCTTTGAAGAAAATCTGATTCGCTTGCTAGAGGAGCGTGATGCCTTAGGCTTAACCGCCATGATTCATGAAATCGATGCACTCATGATTTCAGTCGACCCCGGCCACGCTATTCAATATATTGCAGAACTGGCGTTAATGACGCCTTACCATTACCTAGTCACGCTAGAGAGCGAGCAGCATCTCACGCACGTGTTGCGTATTGATTTAAATTCACCAGATATTCTATTGCGTGAGGTAAAAGACCCTAGTGTTCGCGATATTTTTAGAAGCTTGAATGAGGTTTACCCTGTAGGCGCTAAAAGGCCGAATAGCCGTTATATGGGTGAAATTCTGCGGGTGACTGATTTACACAGCGTGGTGGATTTACAGCAAGCCCGTGATTTCAGGTTTTTCAGTCAAGATGATGTTCGCAAGTTAGAGTTGCCGGGCAACCTTGCGGTGAGCAAACCCTCCCCCTATACCCATAATATTGTGGCTTATTTGGAAAGAGCGCCTGATGAAATGCGCGTGTACTCGTTAGGTTTAAGCACTATTTCATGCGAAGCACAGGTTGCCTATGAAAATGCAAAAACCTTGCAAAATAAACTGGGTATCAGTGACTTATTGTTGCCGTTGGATCATCTGGCAACCCGTGTTTATAGCCAAAACCGCGAAGTTGCTATTTTGGAATATCTATCATGGTCTAGCTATTACTTCTGGGGTGCATATAACATCAAAGACCAGAACTCATCGACCAATGTGACCAAAAGTACCCATGCCATACCAGAGTCTAAAAGCCCAGCCAAAGTGTTTACCGCCAACAACACGCCTTATTTCATCAGCCATTTAGAGCACTTGCCATCGCCCACCGAAATCTTTGTGCGCAACTACGGGCCGCGCCTGCACCACATGGCAATCGCTGTGAAGGATGGTGAGCGTCATGGCAAAGAGCATATCGATATCGTTGTTGATGCGATTTCACAAAACGGTAAAGGCTTTTTATTAGATGTGATTGGCTCCAAAGAGCAAGGGCTAAAGCAGATATTCTCCAATGCCTCCGAGCATTCTTCACTGATTATCGAATACGTGCAGCGTTATGACAGTTTTGATGGGTTCTTTACTAAAGAGAACGTGGCCAAGCTCACTGAAGCTGCTGGCTTTATGTAGAAACTAAGTAATGGTTGCCGCACGCGGCTTGATAATCTTTGCCATGATGATGCGCATTGATTCGCCGTAGTTTTTTGGCGAGCGATTACGCAAAATGGTATGATGGCAATTCTTCCAAATTAAACAAAAATTATGACTTATTGTGTCGGTTTATTACTGAAACAAGGATTGGTGTTGGCATCAGATACGCGCACGAATGCAGGCGTGGATCAGGTAGCTTCTACGCCTAAAATGCATATTTTTGAGCTTAAAAACGAGCGCGTGATTGTGTTGTTAACGGCGGGTAATCTTGCGATTACTCAGTCTGTGGTGAACGCGCTGAGAGCGCGTGTGGAAAAAAATGCACCAGATAGTATGCACTTGCATAATGTGGATAGTTTGTTTGATGCGGCAGGATTGGTGGGCGCAGAATTAAGGGCGACGTTTGAGCGTGATGGCGAGCATTTTAAAAATCATCAGATTGATTTCAACGCTAGTATCCTTGTCGGGGGCCAAATTAAAGGTGAAAGGCCGCGTTTGTTCAATGTGTACGCGGCAGGTAACTTTATTGAATCCACACAAGAAACGCCATATTTCCAGATTGGTGAAACCAAGTACGGCAAGCCGATTATCGACCGGGTGGTAGAGCAGGGCAGCGACATCATGGATACGGTGAAATGTGTGCTGATTTCGTTTGATTCCACCATACGCAGCAATGTTTCTGTGGCCGCGCCGATAGATTTGCTGATTTATCGGGTGGATAGCCTGCACGCGGACTGCCAGCAGCGCATTACAGAAACTGACCCATATTACGTACAAATCCGCCAAGGCTGGGCTGACGGCTTGCGTTCAGTATTTAGCGCATTGCCAAGTCCGGATTGGTGTTAATCTAGCTTGCTAGGTTATTTTAATAATCAGAACATATCGCTATAGAGAGTTGTCATTGAATGGTTCCAGGTAATCTTTTTATCATCACTGCAGCATCCGGCGCAGGTAAAACCAGCCTAATTAAGGCATTGCTGGCTGAAGATGCGCATTTGAAATTATCTATCTCGCACACCACGCGCAAGCCGCGCCCAGGTGAGCAAGATGGGGTTGACTATCATTTTGTGAATGATGCCATGTTCTTGCAGATGCTGGGCGAAGCAAAGTTCCTGGAGAGCGCAGAGGTGCATGGCGCGCGTTATGGTACTTCGCAGTCTGCGGTGGATGCGCCATTAAAAGCTGGGCATGATGTGATTTTGGAGATTGACTGGCAAGGCGCGGCACAAGTGCGTCAGCTGTTCCCTAATGCCATCAGTATCTTTGTGCTGCCGCCTTCTATCGAAACGCTGGAGCAGCGCTTGAATAGCCGCGGGCAGGATAGTCAAGAGACTATTTCTAAACGCGTTGCCGCTGCACGTGCTGAAATGCGCCATGTGAGCGAGTTCGATTATGTTACAATTAACAACTATTTTGACGTAGCGTTGCAGGACATTCGCGCTATCATCCGCGCGCAGCGTCTAGTTGGCGCCGCTCAGTTGCAACGTTATGCCAGTTTAATTCAAGCGCTTACTTAATTGCTAAGTTGTATATTGCTTAGCTGTCATTATCTAGGCGCTTGCTGGTCTTTTAGTTATTAATTTTGTTTATCCTTAGGAAATATCATCATGGCACGTATCACGGTAGATGACTGTTTAGAAAAAATCCCAAACCGCTTCCAATTAACTTTAGTGGCTGCTTATCGTGCTCGTCAATTGCACAATGGCGCAGAGCCGCAAGTTAACGTGCAAAACTCACGCGATAAATCAACGGTGATTGCATTGCGTGAAATTGCAGCAGGCAAAATTGGTGTGGAAATTTTAGCGCGCGGGCATTCGTAGTTTGCCGCGTCTTGGCATTTATTAACTTTTTCGTACAATTAGTGACACTGGTATGCCAAAAACCGCAAACAATCTTAAAGCGGAATTATCAAAGTTAACATCGGCCCCCTTGCTGCCTGCGGACAGTGAGGGCTCAGCCTTAAGCATACGGCTACACTCGTATTTAAAACCTCAAGATATAGAACAAGTATGGGAAGGCTATCGTTACGCGTTTGCCGCCCACGATGGCGTCGTGCGTAAAACGGGCGAGCCATATATCACGCATCCCGTTTCTGTTGCCTGCATTCTGGCCGACTTGCATATGGATGTACCCACTATCCTCGCGGCGTTGCTGCATGATGTGGTCGAAGATACCGACATTACCACTTTAGATATCAAGCAAAAATTTGGTCCGCAAGTCGCTGAGTTAGTAGATGGTGTGACTAAGCTAGATAAAATCGAATTCCAAAGTGCGAGTCAGGCCCAAGCAGAGAACTTCCGTAAAATGCTGTTGGCGATGTCGCAAGATGTGCGTGTGATTTTGGTGAAGCTGGCAGATCGTTTACATAATATGCAAACGCTGGAAGCCATGCGCCCAGAGAAACAAAGGATCATTGCCAAAGAAACGCTGGATATTTATGCGCCGATTGCTAATCGCTTAGGCTTAAATGATGTCTATCAGGCCTTAGAAGACCTGAGCTTTAAATATCTTTACCCTATGCGCTATAACGCGATTTCTAAAGCGATTATGGCCGCACGTGGCAACCGTAAAGAAGTCATTAGCAAAATATTAGAGTCAATTAAGAAACAGCTGGCAGATTTTGGCATTGAGGCTGAAGTGTCAGGCCGTGAAAAGCATCTTTATAGCGTGTATAAAAAGATGACAAGTAAGGCAACGCCGTTTTCGCAAGTGTATGATATTTATGGTTTTAGAATCGTAGTTAAAGACTTACCCAGTTGCTATTTAGCTTTAGGTGCGTTGCATGGGCTGTATAAGCCGATTCCTAGCAAATTTAAAGACTATATCGCCATCCCTAAAGCGAACGGTTACCAATCGCTGCACACTACATTGTTTGGCCCATTTGGTACGCCAATAGAGGTGCAGATTCGTAGTGATGATATGCATAATATTGCAGATGCGGGTGTTGCCGCACATTGGCTATACAAAGCCAGTGATGCGCAACTTACCGCGTTGCAGCAGCAAACCCACCAGTGGTTACAGCGTTTGCTGGATATTCAAAACGAGAGCGTAGATTCGCTCGACTTCCTTGAGCATCTTAAAATTGATTTGTTCCCAGATGAGGTGTATGTGTTTACGCCTAAGGGTTCTATCATGGCGTTGCCTAAGGGCGCTACTGCGGTTGATTTTGCCTATGCCGTGCACTCTGACATTGGCAATAGTTGCGTGGCGGTGCGGATTAATCATGATTTAGCGCCACTGCGTACCGAGATGCATAATGGCGATCACGTTGAGATTATTACTGGCTCCTTAGCCAAACCCAACCCTGCTTGGCTTAATTACGTAGTGACCGGACGCGCTCGTGCGCATATTCGACACTTCTTAAAATCGCAGCAATCTACAGAGTCCGCGCACTTGGGCGAGCGTTTGTTGAATAAAGCCTTGCGTGCATTGCATGTAGACCCTAGCCATATCTCAGAAGAGCATTGGCAAAAGCTGATGCGTGACTACGGCGTGAAGAAAAAAGTTGAAATTCTTTCTGACATAGGCTTAGGTAAACGCCAGAACGTGATGGTGGCGCACCAATTGGTAGCAATGACCGATGGCCATGCCGAGCGGCATACCAAACTGCCAGCGGCTTCACTGGATACCATCACGATTCGTGGTACTGAAGGCATGGCGGTACAGTTTGCACCTTGCTGCAGGCCGATTCCGGGTGACCCTATTTTAGGCTTTATCAATAAAGATAAGGGCTTGGTGATTCATACCCATGATTGCCCGAGTGTGCGTAAATTTAAATTAGACCCGGATAAATGGCTGGATGTAGAGTGGGAGCCAGAAAGCTCGCGTTTATTCAAAACTAATTTAAATCTAACCGTGGCAAACCAGCCTGGTATGTTGGCACAAATCGCATCAGGCATTGCAGATGCCGGTTCTAACATTGATAACGTCAGCGTAGAAGAGGCTGATGGCAGTGCCTATGCTAATTTGTACTTTACCGTACAGGTGAAAAATCGCGTGCATTTAGCGGAGCTGATGCGCGGTCTGCGCAAGATTCCCGATGTGGTGCGTATTAACCGCACCAAAGGCAGTGCCACAGCCAATGGTAAAAATTCGAGTGTAAAACTATACTCACAGTAGTAGCCTTGCATGATTTCTTTAACAAACGTGGTTTAATTAAATGACAACTAATACAAAACAAATTATTCAAACAGAAGGCGCACCAGCAGCCATTGGCACTTACTCACAAGCGGTCAAAGTAGGCAATACGGTGTACCTATCTGGTCAAATCGGACTAGATTCAGTAACGATGCAATTGGTCGATGGCATTGAAGCACAAGTGCACCGTGTATTCCAAAACCTAAAAGCGGTGGCCGATGCCGCTGGCGGTAGTTTAGCGGATGTAGTTAAACTTAATATTTTCCTGACTGACTTATCTCACTTTGCTTTGGTGAACTCTATTATGGCTGAGTACTTCAGTCAGCCATATCCAGCACGTGCTGCGGTAGGCGTTGCTTCATTACCACGCGCTGCGTTGGTTGAAGCTGATGCCGTGATGGTGCTTTAAGCAGCTAAATGCTGGCTTAGGGTGCGTGCTTTTACGTTATTTAAGTAAATGCTTTTCTGTGCCTTAGGTCGGCCACATTCAATGTGACGCAACTCACTCAAATTAAAGCCTTCAGCAAACCGATGATTGCCAACTTGGCTAAGTTGGGCATTAGTAATCTGCAAGGCTTATTACTACATTTACCTTTACGTTATATTGATGAGACCCATGTGACCGCAGTGCGTGATTTGCGCATGGGCGAATCGGCACAGGTTGAGGGTGAAATCGTGCATGCGGAAGTCACCTACAAACCGCGCAAGGCACTGATTGCCAGATTAGAAGACGCTAGTGGCCAGCTCACGCTGCGTTTTCTACATTTCTACCCTAGCCAGATTAATGCACTGAAAGTCGGGAGTAAGCTACGCGTTTACGGCGAGGTGCGTAGCGGCTTTTTTGGCTATGAGATGGTGCATCCTACCTGTAAAGCGGTGGGTGAAAAAACCATTGTAGCCGAAACCTTAACGCCGGTTTACCCTACGGTTGCCGGCTTGGGGCAGGCTAGTTTACGTAAGGCCATCGGCATTGCCTTGCAGCAGCAAGGCGAGATGCATGAAACCTTGCCTGCACAGGTATATGCAGGTTTAAATCTCCCTAGTTTTGCTTTAAGTTTGGCGGCACTGCATCATCCTAGCCCCGATGTGAGCCTGCGCGCGTTGGATAATAAAACCACGACACACTGGCGGCGTTTGGCATTTGATGAGCTGCTGGCACAGCAACTATCTATGCGTAAGCATTATGCGCGGCGCCGTAGTGTGAGTGCTCCGCAATTTAAACGCTCTAAACAGCTGATTTCTGCTTTACTGAAAGGTTTGCCGTTTGCGTTAACCGGCGCACAGCAGAAAGTGGCATTGGAAATTGAGCATGATTTAACGCAAGCACACCCCATGCAGCGTCTGTTGCAAGGTGATGTGGGCAGCGGTAAAACCATCGTGGCCTGCATGGCAGCACTACAGTGTGTGGAAAATGGCTGGCAGGTTGCATTAATGGCACCCACGGAAATATTGGCAGAACAGCATTACAGTAAAATGTTGAGTTGGCTACAGCCGTTAGATATCAAGATTGCATGGCTCACCGGCAGCCAAAACAAGAAAGACCGTGATGCTGCGCTGGCGTCTATTGCCAATGGTGAAGCAAAACTAGTGGTAGGTACGCATGCCTTATTTCAAGAAGCGGTGCGCTTTAAAAGTCTGGGTTTAGCCATTATTGATGAGCAGCATCGCTTTGGTGTGCATCAGCGCTTAGCGCTACGCCAGAAAGGCCAGCCTGAGCCACATCAGCTGATGATGTCTGCAACACCCATTCCACGCACGCTATCCATGAGTTATTACGCTGACCTTGATGTGTCGGTGATAGACGAATTACCTCCTGGGCGTTCGCCTATCGTCACCAAAATTGTCTCTGATGCTAGGCGTGACGAAATCTTACAGCGCGTGCGCGAGGCGTGTTTGCAGGGCAATCAGGCCTATTGGGTGTGCCCGCTGATTGAGGAGTCTGAAGCGCTGCAATTGGCAACAGCTAATGACACCTACGCGCTGATGCAGCAGGAGTTTCCCGAATTAAAGGTTGGCCTGGTGCATGGCCGCATGAAGCCAGCCGAAAAACAAGCGGTCATGGCTGAGTTCAGCGCTGGCCATTCCCAACTTTTGGTTGCCACCACTGTGATTGAGGTGGGAGTGGATGTGCCGAATGCCAGTTTGATGGTGATTGAGCATGCGGAGCGTATGGGCCTGTCACAGCTGCACCAACTACGCGGACGTGTGGGCAGGGGCGCGGCAAAAAGCACTTGTATTTTGCTTTATCAGAATAAGCTATCTGAAACTGCGCGCGCCAGATTAAAAGTGATTTATGAAAGTAATGATGGCTTTGCTATTGCGCAGGCAGATTTGCAAATTCGCGGCCCAGGTGAATTGTTAGGGGTGCGTCAAAGCGGCGTACCTATGCTGAAAATTGCAGATTTAGAGCGCGATGTTGATTTGCTCGAGGCAGCAAAAGCCATGGCAGATATGTTGCTACAAAACTATCCGGCTGAAGTGGAGCGGCATCTAGATCGCTGGATGAGCACGGCAGGCGAATTGGTGAAGGTATAGCGGCATGTATCTAGATTTTATTCACTACATGCGATAATTCTGCCGTGAAGATACGTAAAAGCACCCCACAAGCGCGTTATCGCTGGTTAGTAAAGCCGTTGCATAGCCGTGCCTATCGTTCATGGCTGATGCATGGTCAATCCTTAACTGCCAAGTTGCAGCAATGCTACCCGGATTTTTACGTGGTGCCGCTTACCGTGGCTTTACGTAAGCCGATCCGTGATGAGGCCGCGCTGTTAAATTTATCTGCAGATAAATTTGTGCTGGTGCGTGATGTGCTGTTGTGCGGCGGAGCAGAGCCTGTGGTGTTTGCGCATAGTGTATTGCCTACTAAGCGCTTGCGTGGTGTCTGGCACGGCTTAGGTAAGCTTGGTAATAAGCCATTAGGAGCGACTTTATTTGCAAACCCTAAAGTCAAACGTACAGCATTAAGTTATAAAAAACTATCACCGAATCACGTGCTGTATCAACTGGCGAACAAGCATTTGATGGTCAACCCCAGTTATCTTTGGGCGCGTCGCTCAGTGTTCAGTCTGAACTGCGCTAGTATTATGGTTACTGAAGTATTCTTGCCGAGTATCGTTGCCCCATGAAAATACAAGACCCAAAAATAAAAGACTTGGTCAAAAAGATAAATAGTTATGAACGCCTGATGCGTTTAGATAAGCCGATAGGCATCTTGCTGTTGCTTTGGCCCACATTATGGGCGCTTTTAATTGCCTCCGCCGGTAAGCCGGACTGGATTATTGTGCTGATATTTATCACAGGCACAGTGTTAATGCGCAGTGCTGGCTGTGTGATGAACGACATTGCCGATAGTCAGTACGATGGTTTGGTTGAGCGCACACAGTATCGCCCTTTACCCAATAAAGAAGTGACTAAAAAAGAAGCATATTGGTTGGCATTGGCGTTAAGTGTCTTGGCATTTGGGCTGGTCTGCTTGCTGAACGTGTTAACCATTAAGCTCTCAGTGCTGGCCTTGTTTTTAGCCATGACTTACCCCTTAACCAAACGCTTTTTTGTGATGCCGCAGGCATATTTAGGCGTAGCTTTTGGTTTTGGTATTCCCATGGCGTTTGCCGCAGTGACTAATGCGGTTCCTGCCGTTGCCTGGCTGTTACTGTGCGCCAATGTGTTCTGGGCGATTGCATACGATACCGAATACGCAATGGTGGATAGGGATGATGACTTGAAAATAGGTATTAAATCATCCGCTATTACCTTTGGCCGCTTTGATGTTGCTGCCATTATGCTGTGTTACGGCTTGACCTTGACCTTGCTGGCTGTCGCAGGGTATCAGCTCGGGCTGTCGTATGCATATTATGTTGGCCTAGGCTTGGCTACTGGTGTTGCGCTGTATCACTACTGCCTGATCAGGGCGCGCTTAAGAGAAAAATGCTTTCAGGCATTTTTAGGTAATAACTGGTTTGGCTTTTTTGTGTTTGCTGGCTTGCTTGCACATTATTTGATTTAAGCGCGTTAGGTTAAGCGCAAAGGCAGTGTCGCTATGCGCTTTTAAGTGTTTGGCTTAATTAAGTGCTTGATTTGGGCAAATCCCACTCAATAATGTTGGAGTCTTTAGCTTTGTTGTTCTCTAGCTCGTCATCAGGTTTGCTTGCCGCAGTATCAGCCGAGCTTGACTCTTCTAGGTAGATATCTGAAGGGAAAAGAAACTCTTCTGCCATTTCAGTCGGTGCGGTGTTTGCCTGCGCAGGGGCGGCTGACTCCTCAGCTACAGGTGTAGCTTTGCCAAAGGTCGGGGCAGTTACCTCAATGTGGTCATCAAAGTCCGTGAGCATGTCTACTTCGTAAGAGGGTATTTTTTGAAAGGGCGAGTTCGCGAACTGTGTGTTCATTTCCTCCTGCGTAGGTCTGCTCCATGGGGCTTGTTCCGGCATCTCTGGGAATGGTGCAACCGTGAAGTCTGCATCGCTGATTGAGTTGGATTTTGGTTTTACAGTACTTTCGCTGAACGTGTCAGCATCAAAAGAAATATCATCACCAAAAGCGACGCTATTAAACACTGTGTTATCTAAACTGCTAGGCGCAGGAGTGGTGCGTTCGCTCTCAGCTTTAGGGGGCGCGCTTCGATGCATTGTGTGCTGACTGGCTGCAATGCCTGTGTTGAGCAGTTCGGCGATTCTTTTTAGGAAGAACAGCTCTTCAAAGTTGTTGGGAGAGAAGCCCTCAGCTGGCTGAGCATATTGATCGTAAATCAAATCATTTAAAAACTTAACCGCAAATGGTGAGCCCCATGCCCCTTCAAGTCTGGCAACGATATTTGCGTACTCTTCAATTGACGAGCTGTCTTCATGGTCCGCGTCAGCAAAGTTTGGTGCTTTGATATTAAAGTATTTGTTAGCTTCCATTACCGTTGCATTGTATTCAGCTTCCGACCCCTCTTTGGCGATTAACGATAGCAATTTAAGCCAAACTTTGGGTGACTCTGTTGGGAAGTCATTTAAATGATTCTGCAGCAACTGTATCGCTAATAGTGGGCGCTCATGCTCAATAAACACATCTGCATTATCAATGATACTATCGTGCTCATCACTTACATGTTCAGCTGGTGTCAAGATGCCAGTTTTGACTGGCGCCGCAATTACGTCGTCATCAGCTTCGTCGTCAAGAAAGCTCTCCGAGAAACTATTGTGCTTGCTCGTCCTATAATCATTGGCTGGCTGAGTTGCAGTAGCAAGAGATGTTTGCTGATTATCTGTATCCTCGTCCGCGTCAAACCAATGTTGTTCTTGCTTAATCAAGCGCTTGGTCGTAATGGTGCGGCGTAGCCATTCAATTGCAACTAATGCGAGCAGGACTCCTACCGCAATCAATAGGTAATTGAGCCAGCCAGATTGCTGCTCGGCTAATTCATTTTTTGCTTGTGCTGCTTCATCTCTTAGCTGCGTGTTTTGTGTTTGCAGGCTGATAATCTGCTTTTCCAGATGCGCTAGTCGATTAGACATTACGGTCGCCTCATCCTGTAGCTCTGTGCTGCTAGGTAGGGTGGTCGGGGGTGCGCGATTAAGGTCAATTTGCGTTTCAAACTGCAGGCTGATCTTATGTTGTCCGCCAGGAGCATCCGATGTCAAACTGCCGCCAGAAATGCTTAAATATGGCTTACTGGACGTGTCGGGTTTGGTCGGTGCCGGCTGCTCGCTAGTGCTTACGCTGGCTGGCGGCGTTGGTTTTGCGGCGCTTTGTTGCTTGCCTACGTAGGCTTCCATCATTTTGTCATCAGCGCTGGCGTGACGTTTTTTTAGCTTACGTTTTGCCTTGGGTGGTGTATAGCTCTCCGTGTCGCCAGCAGCTATGCTCGCTGTGCTGTTATCTGCGTTGCTTGAAGTTTTGGTTTTGCGGCTAACTTGTTTGTCAGTAGTGCTGCTCGAGATGGCTGCGACATTGTTGTTGGCAGTTTCGCTATGGATAGATGCAGGGTCTAATAATAAAACGTAGTCACGGTGTAGTTGTGGTTCGCAGTGATAAGAAACGCGCAAGCTAAGAATCGGCTCTGTAATCACAGATTGCGTAGTGATGGCTAGTAAAAAGCCATCTTTTTGTGTGCTTAATGTAGAAAATGCTCTTTTAAAAGCAGGTGTGTCGTTGGTGTCAGATACTGTAAAACAGCTTGCATCTGGCGACTTTTCAACGTCACTGACATTTAATTTAACAATGAGCGATTCACCCAGGTACGATTTAAGCGTAGCTTCGCCAAGGCTCAATGCGAAGCTCGCGTTGGCGTAGAGGGCGAAAATAAGAGGGATGAATAATCTCAAAATATGTTTGTTTTCAAATTGTTATGCTAATTTTTATTGCATTGTTAAGCTGGTCTGTTAGAATCTCGTTTGTGCAGACATACTTATGGTAAAGTGCTTATAAAGCAATGTAACACTACCATAACAAAAAGCACAACTCATGCCAACATTAAGTGCTGGTGTGAATATCAAGCAATATATGGATGCGAGTTGTTTGATATGGCGCTAAACATATTGTTGTAAGCCAGCAATAAACTTAAAAAATATTGAGTGAACAGTGTAATACTGTTTGACAAGACATATTTATTTAGCATAAAATCCGCCTCTTAATTTTTTTAGCTCACAGTATTGGTAACACGATGAAAACCTTTTCAGCAAAATCACACGAAGTGAAGCGCGATTGGTTTGTGGTTGATGCCACAGACCTAGTGCTAGGCCGTCTAGCTAGCGCAGTTGCACACCGTTTACGCGGCAAACATAAAACAATTTATACGCCTCACGTTGATACAGGTGATTATATAGTTGTTATTAATGCCGACAAATTAAAAGTAACTGGTAATAAAGCAGATGGTAAGCTTTACCACCGTCACTCTGGTTATCCAGGCGGTATCACAACAACAACATTCTCTAAAATGCAAGATCGTTTCCCAGGTCGCGCTTTAGAAAAAGCGGTTAAAGGCATGTTGCCTAAAGGTCCTTTAGGCTATGCAATGATCAAAAAAATGAAGGTTTATGCTGGTAGTGAGCATGACCACGCGGCACAACAACCGCAACCATTGACCATCTAAGGATAAAAAATGATCGGTAAATACAATTATGGTACGGGTCGCCGCAAAAGCTCTGTAGCGCGCGTATTCTTAAAATCAGGTAAAGGCAACATCATTGTTAATGACAAGCCAGTTGATGAGTATTTCTCACGCGTGACATCACGCATGATTTTGCGTCAACCTCTAGAATTAACAAACAACACAGCTAGCTTCGACATCATGGTTAACGTAATCGGTGGTGGTGAGTCTGGTCAAGCTGGTGCTGTTCGTCACGGTATTACACGTGCTTTGATCGATTTTGACGCTACATTGAAAAGTGCATTGTCACACGCTGGTTTCGTGACACGTGATGCACGTGAAGTTGAGCGTAAAAAAGTTGGTCTACGCAAAGCGCGTCGTCGTAAACAATTCTCTAAACGCTAATCAGGCGGTTGGATTTGAAAAAGGTCGCTTTGGCGGCCTTTTTTATTGGATGAAAAAGATAGAGCGCTTATAATCAGAACACTTGGTAAATGAATATAAACAACATGGCATCGAAAAAGATAAAAGTAGGGATTGTTGGCGGCACTGGATATACCGGTGTTGAGTTGTTGCGCCTATTGGCGCTACATCCACATGTGGAGTTAACGGCTATTACCTCACGTGGTGATGCTGGCCTGCGCGTTGCTGATATGTTCCCTAATTTACGTGGCTATATTGATTTAGCGTTTTCTGATCCGGCTACTGCAAATTTAAGTGCATGTGATGTGGTGTTTTTTGCGACACCTCATGGTGTGGCTATGAGTCAGGCGCAAGCGCTGTTAGATGCCAATGTTAAAGTGATTGATCTTGCGGCAGACTTTCGTTTACAAGACACTGCGGTGTTTGAACAGTGGTACAAAATGCCGCATAGCTGCCCTGATGTGTTGCGTGAGGCAGTGTATGGGATCCCTGAGCTTAATCGTGAAAACATTAAGTCGGCGAAAGTGATTGGTAACCCTGGATGTTATCCAACCACGGTGCTATTAGGTTTGGCGCCGTTGCTCGAAAAGGGCTATGTTGATTTTTCTGCACCGATTGTGGCTGATGCTAAATCTGGTGTGTCTGGTGCGGGCAGGAAAGCGGAAGTTGCAACTTTGTTTGCAGAGTCAAGTGATAGCATGAAAGCATATGGCGTGGCTGGGCATCGTCACCATCCTGAGATTCATGCGCAGCTTACGCAATTGGCAAATGCAAATATTCAGTTTATTTTTGTGCCGCATTTAATCCCGATGATACGTGGCATGCTGTCAACAATTTACGTTAAACTGACTGATGCAGCTAAAGCTGCAGATTTGCAGGCTTTGTATGAGCAGCGTTACCAACATGAGCGTTTTGTGGATGTGATGCCAGCGGGCGCATTGCCAGAAACGCGGTCAGTGCGAGGCTCTAATCAGTTACGCATTGCTTTGCATAGGCAAGAAGCAGCGGGATATTTGACCTTGGTGGTAGTGCAGGATAACTTGGTAAAAGGGGCTGCTGGGCAGGCTGTGCAAAATATGAACATCATGTTTGGGTTTGATGAACGCAGTGGTTTAGAAGTTTTACCGTTACTGCCTTAACTAAATGAAACCAGTTCGCCGTAGAATTCGCCGTCATTTCGGGTTAACTGCCAAGCAGGTGGCGGTGAGATCCAAGCGTCCGTGGTATTTTCAGACCGGCACAGCTTTTGTGTTTATTGCTTTGGGCTATGCGGCCGCTTACTGGCAATATGCAACGGGTAGTGAGAGCTTACGTCAGACCATGCTTGATAATCAGGCGTTGAATACCAAGGTAATACAGGTAGAGCGGCAGTTACAGATTGAGCAAGCCGCACAGAGCGTTTTAACTAAAGAACTGCGCGATGTCCAAGATGAAAATATTCATATTAAAGAGGATTTAGCTTTTTATAAGAATATGACGAATAGTAAAAGGTAATCGTACTTACTTTTTATGGCAGTACCATGCGTAGTAGTCTATGAATGAGTTAGCTATCAAAGTTTAGAGGATTTACGATGTTTTTTAAAAAAAGTAACCGTGTGCAAAATACCATTGACACCTTGATTGGTGTGGGCACACGGGTTGAAGGCAATATTCATTTTGCAGGCGGTTTGCGTGTTGATGGCACAGTAATTGGTACCGTGGCTGAACCTAATGACCAGCCAAGCACACTAATACTTAGTGAGTTGGGTCGTATTGAGGGTGCAATTACTGCCTCTAAGGTCGTGGTGAACGGTACTGTGATTGGTCCAGTAAAAGCTGCGCAGTTTATAGAGCTACAAACCAAAGCACGTGTGACTGGGGATGTTTATTACAACACTCTGGAGATGCATACCGGTGCGGTGATAGAAGGAAAGTTGGTTTATTTGGATGAAAATGCAGATTAAGCTAGCACTTGTAGGCTTTTGCTATTGAAATTCAGTGCGTTAGGTCGCATATTAGTGAAGATATTTATTTGAAATTTTAGGGGTACACCATGAGTACAGTTGCAGAAGTTCAGGAATTAGACATTCCTTCACCTTTAGTTTTTACCGATAATGCAGCAAAAAAGGTAAAAGAGTTGATTGAAGAAGAAGGTTCACCAGATCTTAAGTTACGTGTTTTTGTTAGCGGCGGCGGATGTTCAGGCTTTCAATACGGTTTTACGTTTGAAGAAGAAGTGAATGACGATGACACGCAAGTGCAAAAAGACAGCGTGACATTGTTAATCGATCCAATGAGTCTACAGTACTTGATGGGCGCTGAGATTGACTACCAAGATAGCTTACAGGGTTCACAGTTTGTGATTCGTAACCCAAATGCACAAACAACTTGCGGTTGTGGCTCATCTTTCTCGGTTTAGAATTTAGCGCAGTTTAGCTTCGCTAAATTTACAATGACACGCTTGTGTTAATTTGGGTGCTTGTAGGTATAAGTATCCGGTTAGCAGAGCGTGTTTTGTTATGCGCAGCTCCGTTAGCCTTGTACCGTTAAATCTCGCAGATAAAACAGTCCAAGAGTGCTAGCTTTGACAGGGTTGAATTGGGTTACGCTTTAAATAGGTACCAATTCAAATAGGCTTCATTGAAATAGACACTAAATTAGGCGCAACTCAGCTGTAACTTCACGGCCGTGCTGCACCTGCCTTAATTACTACCTTTTATTTAATTCCACAAATGAGCGCTTTGCTGAGCCCGTGTAAAGCTGACGTGGCCTGCCAATTTTAGCTTCAGGGTCAGAGTGCATTTCAGACCACTGTGCAATCCAGCCTGCAGTTCTGGCAAGGGCAAAGATGGCGGTAAACATGCTGTTGGGGATGCCCATCGCACGCATCACAATGCCGCTGTAGAAATCTACGTTAGGGTAGAGTTTACGCGACACAAAGTATTCGTCTTCCAGTGCAATCTTTTCTAGAGCCAATGCCAATTTGAACATAGGGTCATTGTTAAGTCCTAATACATCTAGCACCTCATGACATGTTTTTCTCATGATGGCGGCTCTTGGGTCCATGTTGCGGTAAACGCGGTGACCAAAGCCCATTAGTCTGAAACTGTCTGATTTGTCTTTAGCGCGGTTAATAAACTCTCCAATGCGTGAAACGTCGCCAATTTCTTCCAACATATTCAGCGTAGCCTCGTTAGCGCCACCGTGTGCCGGACCCCAAAGTGATGCAATGCCTGCTGAGATACATGCAAACGGGTTAGCGCCGCTAGAGCCTACAAGGCGCACTGTCGATGTCGATGCGTTCTGTTCGTGGTCTGCGTGCAAGATTAAAATGCGTTCAAACGCTTTTGCTAGTACTGGGTTAGGTACATATTGCTCACATGGGGTAGCAAACATCATGTACATAAAGTTTTCCGCATAGTTCAGATGATTCTGCGGGTACATAAATGGTTGGCCTATGTTGTACTTATAGCTCCACGCCGCAATGGTTGGTACTTTTGCTAATAAACGATGCGCAGATATTTCACGATGCTTCGGGTTAAGAATGTCCATCGAGTCAAAGTAAAACGCAGAGAGTGAGCCAACCACGCCAACCATAACCGCCATTGGGTGTGCATCACGCCTGAACCCGCGGAAAATATTGCTAAGTTGATCATGCAGCATAGTGCTGCCTGTAATGGTGTCCGTAAACTGCTTTTTCTCTGTCACGTTTGGCAGTTCGCCATGCATTAACAGGTAGGCAACCTCTAAATAGTCACAGTGTTCAGCTAGCTCTTCAATTGGGTAGCCACGGTGATACAGCAGGCCCTGCTCGCCATCAATAAAGGTAATGTTGGAGTTACATGCTGCAGTCGACATAAAGCCCGGGTCGTAGGTATATACGCCGTGTTTGCCTAAGCTGCGGATGTCAATCACATCATTGCCCAATGATCCGGAAAGCATCGGTAATTCAATCGGTGACTTACCATTTTCAAAGCTGAGTGTTGCGGTACTTGTATTGTTTTTCATGGTGTTTTTGCAGTTCTAATCATCATTGACTGTGATTATACTTTATCAAAGCGAGCAGATGAATGTTAAAAGCTTACTGAGCTTGGTAAATCGCACCTAAAATGCGTAGGCCTTTAGCGCCAGTCACTTGCGGCAGGTTTGCAGTTTGTTTGGCGATACATTTCTTTGCCAGCCATGCAAAGGCAATTGCCTCAACCCAATCAACACCCATGCCGAGCTGGTCTGTAGTAGCGATAGTGGTTGTACCCATGAGTGATTGCAATTCACTCTGCAAGAGTTTGTTCTTTGCGCCGCCGCCGCATAGATATATTTCATCGACTTGACCGCAATGTTGGTAAACAGCATTTGCAATAGAGTGCGCGCTTAATGCTACTAAGGTACGCGCAACATCTTGGGCTGCATAGTTTTGCTGGGTTAAGTAGTGATTTAGCCACGCAGTATTAAATAAATCGCGGCCAGTACTCTTAGGCGGTGCTGCAGCAAAGTAAGGTTCGCTCAGCATCGCCGTGAGCAATGGCTCAATAGTCTTGCCTGTACTAGCCCATTGACCATCCGCATCGTAGTCTAAACCCAAGTGTTGTTTAATCCAGGCATCCAGCAACATGTTGCCGGGGCCAGAGTCAAAGCCGAATACATCACGAGCTGTACTTAGGTAGGTAATATTGGCGATGCCGCCGATATTGATAATTGCTCGATTATGAACGTTGCTGCTAAAAACATCTTGATGGAATGCAGGCACCAGCGGTGCTCCTTGGCCACCTGCTGCAATGTCTCTGCTTCTAAAGTCGTTCACTACGGTGATGCCGGTCAGTTCGCTTAGCAATGCCGCATTGCCAATTTGCATGGTAAAGCCTAATTCTGGGCGGTGTCTGATGGTTTGGCCGTGGCAGCCAATCGCAGTGACTGCACCTGCGTCCACTTGTGCGGCAGCAAGCAGGGCATTGACTGCGTCTGCATATAAATAGGCAAGGGTGTTACCCATGCGAGCGGTTGTTTCTAGTTCGTTTGTGGTGGGGTGTTGTAAAGCGAGAATCTGCGTGCGTAAATCTGCAGGATAAGTCAAAAAATGCGTTTTAAGCAGCTGAGGCTGCTGTGTATGGTCGAACGTAACTAGGGCAGCGTCCACCCCATCTAGGCTAGTACCCGACATTAAGCCGATAAAAAGCTCGCTAGCCATGATGGTGATATTTAGTGCTGCTAAATTATTCTAAGGCTGCAATATTGCTGGTGCCTAGCAATCTAAGCTGCGCTGTCATTTGGCTGCTGATAGACTCAAATTTAGCTTTATTGCTGCCTTGAATGATATTGGTTTTAGGCAGCGCAACTTTCATGGGATCTTGGTGCTGGCCATTGATTAAAAATTCATAATGCAAATGTGGGCCTGTAGCCACGCCTGACATCCCTACAAAGCCTATCATCTGGCCTTGCGTGATTTTTGAGCCGCGACGTAGCTCTGGCGCAAAGCGTGAAAGATGTCCGTACAAAGTGCTCACGCCATTCGCATGTTTCAGGACAATCACGTTGCCGTAACCGCCTTTTTGTCCGACAAAATCAACCACAGCGTCGGCAGACGCTTTAATCCGAGTGCCGGTAGGTGCGGCAAAGTCTACGCCTTTATGTGCGCGCATTCTTTGTAGTACTGGGTGAAATCTTGCAACGCTAAAGCCTGAGCTTACGCGGCTAAATTCTAAAGGTGAACGTAAAAACGACTTATGCGTGTTTTTACCTTCAGGTGTGTAGTATTGCATCTGATTGTTGCCATCACGGAAGCCGACCGCACGGTAGACCTTGCCGTCATTCACAAATTCAGCCGCCAGCACTTCGCCTACTTTAATCAGTTCACCCTGATCATAGCTGCCTTCATAAATTACATTGAAGTGATCACCACGGCGTAAGTCTGTATGAAAGTTGATTTCACTTTCAAAAATGTCTGCGAGTTGGATTGCAATATTGTCTGGAATATTTGCCGCATCTGTTGCGCCAAATAGTGAGCTGGTAATTTTCGCCGATTTTAATATGGGGCGAACTTCTAAAACACGGTTATCTTGCTTGGCGGTATATCCATCATCTGTTTTCGTTACTGTCAAAAACGCGTCTGCGTTAACTTGGTATTCAAAATGAAACAAATTTCCATCCGCATCGGTCTCGGCTTTTACTTGGCGGCCAGGGATGATGGAGCGTGCAATTTCGCTGGCAACGCTGTCGGTGCGAATAAATTCCAAGGCATCACGATTGCGGATGTTGAGCCTGGCTAATACGCTTTGTAGCGTATCGTCCCTGCGTACGTAATCTTTATACCAAAACTTTTCGGTTAACTCAGAATCGTCATTTAATGCCTGCTCAAGTGTGGGCAGGCTTACTTCTTCAACCACCATAGAGGTCGCAATGTTGGTTGTTAATGTTTGCGGTGCAATACCAAATGCGGTGTAAATGCCAAATAATGGTAAGCAAGAAATTGCCAATACCCAGCGCAGCTTAAATTTACGCTCTGATAAGCGTTGTTGCTTGCGTTCAGCTTTATTGGCGTTTTGCGTTAAAATAGAGTTTTGGGGTGATTGGTGATGATTGGGCTCGTTAATATCCACGGGCTAACCTTTACTTAATTATTTCAGCTCTTGATACTAACAGAAAATTAAGTTTATACAAATAAACTAGCGGTAAAAAAACAATAGAGTTTAAGGACGTTAAAACGTGAATATTGAAATCAGCCAACAGCTTGCAGTGATTAAACGCGGCGCAGATGAACTATTAATTGAAGCCGAGTTAATTGAAAAGCTAAAAAAAGGTCAGCCACTAAAAATTAAAGCAGGTTTTGACCCAACGGCGCCAGATTTGCATCTTGGGCATACTGTACTTATTAATAAGTTGCGCCAATTTCAAGAGCTTGGACATACCGTGCTGTTCCTGATTGGTGATTTCACAGGCATGATTGGTGACCCGACCGGTAAAAGTGCGACACGTCCGCCATTGACGGCAGAGCAGGTGCAGGAGAATGCTAAGTCCTATACCGCGCAAGTTTTTAAGATACTTAAACCAGAGCAAACCGAGGTAGTGTTTAACTCTAAGTGGCTCACCGAACTTGGGGCTGCGGGCATGCTTAAATTGGCGGCTAGCCATACTGTGGCGCGCATGCTGGAGCGCGATGACTTTTCTAAGCGCTTTAAAGGTAATCAGCCGATTGCGATTCATGAGTTCCTCTATCCTTTATTGCAGGGTTATGATTCTGTTGCGCTAAATGCCGATGTGGAATTAGGCGGTACTGACCAGAAATTTAACTTGCTCATGGGGCGCGAGCTACAAAAGCAAGCGGGGCAGAGTCCGCAGTGCGTGCTTACAATGCCATTGTTGGAGGGTTTGGATGGCGTCAATAAAATGTCTAAATCTTTAGGTAACTATATAGGTATCGCTGAAGCACCGGAAATCATCTTCGCTAAAATCATGTCGATATCCGATGAGTTAATGTGGCGTTATATAGAGTTGCTTTCTTTTGAATCGCTGGAAACTATCGCGCAATGGAAAGCGGATGTAGCCGCAGGCAGTAACCCACGCGACATTAAAGTGCGCTTTGCGCAAGAGATTGTGGCGCGCTTCCACTCGCAAGCTGATGCAGAAAAAGCTTTGACTGATTTCCAAACGCGCTCAAAAGGCGGTATTCCGGATGATGTGCCCGAGGTGTCGGTGACTATTGATGCAGAGCAGGTAGGTGTTGCCCAGCTGCTTAAGTTGGCTGGTTTGGTCACTAGCACCTCAGAAGCATTCCGTGCCATTGAGCAAGGTGGTGTTAAGTTAGATGGTGAAAAAGTCACGGACAAAGCCTTAATGTTAAATAAAGCGAGCAGTGTGGTTGCGCAAGTAGGTAAGCGGAAGTTCGCAAATGTAACAATTATGTAACAGATTAAAAAATAGTGTTTGGATTGGGCTAAGGTGCTGTAGAATGCGCACCTTGCTAACGAAACACTATTAGCGAAAAGCAGTAGAAGGCGCAGTAAAAAGTACGGTTAATTTTAATTAGTAAATATTACGAAATTAAGGTTGACGGGCGGTAAAAGCTCTGTATAATGCGCACCTCGTTAACGCAAAGCGTAACGACGGAAACGAAAAGTTCTTTAACAATATAACAACTGATAAGTGTGGGTGCTTGTGAATAAAGCAGCTGACTTAATCGCAACTAACTTGTTTTAGTGTTTACATTAAAATTTAACTTAGTTGATTGGCATTAAGATCAGACTCAGAAAAACAAGTGCTTACACTTAAATTTATGACAAGATTGTAGTAATACAAACCTTGACAATGAATTTGAGTCATTACTTAATTATCTTAAGTAATAAAGCAAAAGCGAAATAACCACCTCGCAAGAGGAAAAAAGTAATAGTCAGAAATTAAACTGAAGAGTTTGATCCTGGCTCAGATTGAACGCTGGCGGAATGCTTTACACATGCAAGTCGAACGATGATTTCTAGCTTGCTAGAATGATTAGTGGCGAACGGGTGAGTAATGTATCGGAACGTATCCAATAATGGGGGATAACTAATCGAAAGGTTGGCTAATACCGCATACGCCCTACGGGGGAAAGCAGGGGATCTTCGGACCTTGCGTTAATGGAGCGGCCGATATCTGATTAGCTAGTTGGTGAGGTAAAAGCTCACCAAGGCGACGATCAGTAGCTGGTCTGAGAGGACGACCAGCCACACTGGAACTGAGACACGGTCCAGACTCCTACGGGAGGCAGCAGTGGGGAATTTTGGACAATGGGCGAAAGCCTGATCCAGCCATTCCGCGTGAGTGAAGAAGGCCTTCGGGTTGTAAAGCTCTTTCGCAAGGGAAGAAACGATGCAGTCGAATAAACTGTGTTAATGACGGTACCTTGATAAGAAGCACCGGCTAACTACGTGCCAGCAGCCGCGGTAATACGTAGGGTGCAAGCGTTAATCGGAATTACTGGGCGTAAAGCGTGCGCAGGCGGTTTTGTAAGTCAGATGTGAAATCCCCGAGCTCAACTTGGGAACTGCGTTTGAAACTACAAGACTAGAATATGTCAGAGGGGGGTA